>OLNJ01000420.1_pt1 | contig 36720 bp, 31 predicted proteins | sample 1672191 | NCBI WGS metagenome assembly OLNJ01 (sample SAMEA3136657, study PRJEB25190) | human gut metagenome | biome: human gut; feature: human-associated habitat; material: faeces | place: Austria | collected 2013
CGATGTCCTGATTGCTGTAGCTGTCCTTTTCACGCTCATTGTGTTCCTGTACCTTTGCTACATCAGCCGGTGTTTCCAAGTCCTGATTGCGGGCTACGGTGCGATCTATTCCATCGTTTCTTGCCATTGGCGTTTCCTTTCTTTGAGATTTACAGACAACGGGAGGGCTGGGGAACGGCACTTTTTCAAAGTGTAATAACCCACTATTACACTTTCAGCCATACTGTCTGCAAAGTGCCGTGGGTTCTCCGAAGGCTCTCCCGAGGGGGAGTGCGGTCGCTACGGCGACCTCTGCTGACCAAGGCGAAAATGTCTGCAACTTTTCTTATGGCCAGCCCGTCTGCATGAAGCTGTTCTGCATCAACACCTTCCTGCAGCCGGTGTCCACAGACCCTTTTTTCAAAAGTCCGTGGACATCGAAACAGCCCAAACGAGAGGGAATGTGCTGTTTCGATAACGAGCGTTTCACGCTCTTTTGCTGTGTACATACGTACCAGCAATGGGGTTTACTCAACGCTTCGCCATTCCTCCGGAATGTCATCCGGTACGTACGTACACAGCGAATCTTCGTAAAACCCATTTATATGAGGTTGTACAATCGCTTCCACTCCCATGAATCCCCACACCCGCCGACCGGCAGAATTGGTGACATTGTTGCAGTGCTCCAGATTATACTTCCGGGCATTGGCAATCATGGCATCACTGAAGCTGCGGGATTTCAGCGGGGTCAGAGAATTTTCTCTGCACCACATTTCGTAGATTTCATAAAAGTCTTTGGAGCTGATGGATGCATCCGCTTTCAGTCGGATGTATCCCTCCGACTCCATGAAATCAAAGATATTGTTGTTGTCACGCTTGACCGCTTCCCGGTTTTCACGGATACGGTCACTCTCTGTGAATTTGAAGTTGTTGGCAACAAGCCGCTGCAATCCCTCCAATGCCCACAGGAAGATGCCCTCGGCTTCGGCTTTCATCTTCTCTGCAAGGTCAGGATCGTCAGCTCTGTCCACAGGCTTTTCCTTGGTGGTCAGCACAAGCTGTCTGCGGTAAAAGCCGTCGCTGCGGTCATACAGGGCTTGCAGATCTCCGTTGCTGAACGCAAGCATCCGTGCGAACATCCAGCCCTGGTAACTCTGTTTTCCTTTGCGTTCCAAATCCATTTTGCCCTGTGCGGTCACGATGGATTTTACATAGTTGGTCTGGCGCAGAGCTTCCATCCGCATATCGTCATCCACGCACAGCAGGATGTGTTCCAGATCGGCACGGGCGAAGCGGTTTTCAGAAATCTTACCAATGCTGCCGTCTTTCATGTTCGTGCCGAAGATGGTGGACAGCACCGCACCGATTTGAGATTTTCCCTCGCCGCCGTTGCCCTTAATCACCATCATGCGCTGTCCTTTGTTGGAGGGAATCAGACAGTAACCGATGAACTCCTGCAAGGTGGGGATGTCCTCTGCGTGGAGCAGACCATCCAGAAAGTTCAGCCAGATCACAGGTGCGGGTGCATCGGGATTGTAGGCAACAGGCAGACGGCTTCTCACGATAGTCGGTCTGCCCTCGGTGAAAGTACCATCCAACAGCAGCGTACCGTTGGCAACATGGATGCGATCCTGTTCCGGAGGAAAGTCAGCTACATGGGCTTCCAGTTTCAGCACTTCCAGAATATTGGTGATCTTACGGGGGATGTTGTTCACAGCACAGAATTTCATTTTGTCGTAAATCTCACCACGGAGAGGGAGATCGTCTGTCACCCGACCATTGGGCGTGAAAAAAGCTCCGTTTGCGAAGATGATTCTGCGCTCCTGCAGAAATTCTTCACAAAACAGAGCTTCGTTGATGTTCTGCCCGTCAAACCAGATCGGCAGATTCATATCAGGCGTTTTACCTTTCTTCCCCATGGGACACCCCCTCCTTTCGTTTCCGTGCCACATAGTCCCGAAGGAAAGCAATCTTGCCCTCCTTCATCAGCTCGTCCACCACGGCAACACGTTCTTCCAGATTGCCCACTGTCAGAATATCTGCCAGATATTCGATATAATCGAGCATCTGGCAGGCTTCCACAAAGCGGTCATCCAGAGCATCGTCCGGTGTCTTGGGTGCATACCGCACCTTCCAATCTTCCAGCAGATGCAGATAGTCCGTCAGCACCCGGAAGCACAGCATTTCATCCTCCCGGAACTGACGGATGTAGGGATGTTTCGGCTTGGGCAAGGCAACAGCAGTAGGCGGTTTCGGGTCAAGCCCAAAGTCCGCAGCCAGTTTTTGCACTGCTTCATAGCCGCTCAGATTGAACAGCCTTGCCACGAAGTCGATCACATCCCCCTTGGCTCCGCAGCCAAAGCAGAAGAAATAGTCCTCGTTCATCTTCAAGCTCGGATACCTGTCGTTATGGAACGGGCAGCAAGCCATTCCGTTGCGGTTTACTTTCAGCCCGTAGTGTTCGGCGGCTTGCTTCACGCTGATCGCCGCCTTGATGGTTTCATAGATTGTCATAGAAAAACCTCCGTTCATAATAGTCTGGAAAGCACGAAGCACCCGCCGTCGATTGGCAGGTGCTTCGCTCTTTCTACTATTGTTATGACGGATTGGGAAAAAAACAGGCTAAAAGCAGGACAACCTCGTTTCAAAAAACAGGACAACTTATCGGAGGATGTAGATTTCTTCACATTTGCATGATATAATTAGAAAAGTAAAAAAACAGGACAGGAGGGCAAGCATGAATCAAGAATTGATGACATTGGATTTTTGGCAGGATACAGTCATATATGAGGACAAAACATTTCCTATCGGTACTCTTGCCTGTGATGCACTGAATGTTCCTGCGGATACCGTTGCAAAGATGAACGAGCAATGCGAGAAAATCAATCTGCTGCTTGGAATGTTAAACGCCGGACAGGACGCTTCTGCACTCTTTCCTATGGCAAGGGAAGCAGCTCTGACAATGTTGAGTATTCTCAGCAAAACGCCGCCATTCTCCTATATGAACATATCACAGCACCGGGAACGGATAGAAAAGGTCTTTACTGCCGACAATGCCCTGAAATATGTGGAGTTTGCTATAAAAGCTGCAACCGACTCCTTGCAGTTTGAAGAAGTTCTGAAATATGAGGATGCGATAATGCTCCAACGCTATACCGCTGTATTCGGTCATCTGGCATACTCTCTTGGAAAATACCAAGCCGCAATGCTTGATTTTGCGGAAAAATCAGACGGCAACGAAGCAGACCGCACCGCAGAGGGATTTGCTAAAATGTTCGGCAACTATTTCCCGCCGAAGTTCTCTATCACAGATGGCAATGCCTGGATGTCTACCCTGAACAACTCCGTTCAGTATGTGTCTATTATCCGTCCCGGCGAGGATGTGGCAAAGTTGGTCAAGCGGATGCACTATGTATCCTTTGTAGGGATGTTCCGGTCTGATCTCTTTGAGGGCTTGTGTGTCGGTCATGCGCCGAAGAAATGCCGAATCTGCGGCAAATGGTTTCTGACAACCAACGCAAGACACACCAAATACTGCGGCGGCCTTGCACCGGGAGACAAGCTGCACCGCACGTGCCGACAGGTTGGAAACCTAAAAGGCCGAGAGCAACGGGAGCTTGCGGACGATCATCCGCTGAAACAGATTTATGAGAAACGGCTGAATACCATAAATCGATATGTAAAGCGTGGCACTCTGGATGCCGATCTTGCAGAGGTTATGAAAAAGCTGGCAAAAGATAAAATGCTCAAGGCGTTGAGCAATGTAGCCTATGCCAAGAGCGATTATGAAAAGGAAATGGAACAGGCCGCTTTGCTTGCGGAAGCTAACAAATAGAGATGACAAGGAGATTAGTACATGGCACAAAAAGCTGATGTTAAAGGCGGTAATGGTGATGTAGTATTCAATGCTGAAACCGGAACTGCGAGAAAGTACCTGAGAAATACATCTACGACTGAAAGGGTTTCTCGTTTCAAGCGAGAACTCAACATATTTCAAGAGTTATGTAAGAATCCAATACCCAATATTGTTGAGATAACAGATGTTCATATTGACGAGGAGAAAATTTCCGAATCCTATGTTGAAATGAAAAAGTATGATGGTTCGCTATACGATATACTTGAAGTAACTAAAGGAAACGTCAAATTATCGCTTGAGCTGATATTACCAGTTATTCGGGCGTTGCACACACTTTCTGAAGGGAACCCACCGCTCTATCACAGGGATATTAAACCAGATAATATCTTGTTTTTGAAAGAAGATGCTGGATACACGTTATATCTTACGGATTTTGGAACTTGCTACCTTAATGATGGAAGCGAAAGATTAACACCGGAAACTATGGCAGTAGGCCCCAGAATGTATATTGCGCCAGAATACGAAACGGGTCGTGTAGAGGAAGTAACCGAAAAAGGAGACATATTCTCTATCGGAAAAGTGATTTGGTGCATGATCAATGGCGAACCTGATGACTTTATGCCTTCAAATTTCTGGTTCGTTGATGAATATGATTTGTCGAAGCGTTTTCCAAGTAACGCCGATATGATTGTTGCTAATACAATTATCGCTTCATGTTTGAACATTGCTCCAGATGAACGATGCACCTACTCGAATTTGATTGGGCAGATTGAAAACTTTATATTGGGAGGAAAAATGACACCAGAGGAAGAAGCACAATACCGAGTACGGGTATATCAAGAAAAACGGCGTATGGAACTTATAGAGATAAAAGAGAAGAACCGGCTAATTGTAAATTGCTTTAGTCAGTACTATGTACAGGCCTTGGAGGAATTGCTTAAGGCATATCCGGATTTTGAACTGATTCAGAAACTTTATGATGAATATCGCAGAAAATCAAAGGATGGCATAGACTATACCTCTGTTAATGTGGAAAACAATGCCGATCATTACCTTTATAGCGGCACGTATGATCGTATTTATTTCTCTATCAATTACGAAGCTGCCCGTGGAAAAAACAGATATTGTGCTATCACAATAAAGTATACGATAAATAGTTGGAAAACCATTCGTTTTTATTATTCTGAAAGCGGAGCGATTGTATGTGACTATAATGGGATTACAGAATTATTAAGTGTAAAAACACTGTTAAATATTATGAATTCCATTATTATGGAATATGTAGCGTAATAATAAACAATTTTTCGAAGGGAGGTGCGCTTATGCTGAATGAATTCTCATGGAATATGACCGGTTATATACCCAAACACCAAGTCAATCCGCACGGTGACGGCATCATACCCTATGTGGCAGAGCGCATCTTCCAACTGGAACCGGAACCGCCAGCGGTGGACAGTCTGAATGAATATATCCTGTCTGCTTTGCGGGAAAAGAATTTGCTATATTTTTCGTTCTTCCTGCACCACTACGAGCCGCAGCTCAACAAGCGCATCAAATCCTTTCTTGGTGTGGATGGCGGCGATCTGTATGACACAGACCGTTTTCTGGATATAAAGCTCTCCTGCCGGGAACAAATGCTCCAAAAGCTGATGGACTATGATCCTGCCAAGGGTGCGGAATATGCTACATACATTTTTCCGTTCATCCGGGATGCTATGCTCCGTTTTCGTATGGGCGAAGAAAAATGGTCGGTATCTTCTCTGAGCAATTACAAAATGGTGCGGTCAATGGCATGGCTGTGTCATAACACCAAGGATGCGGTCAGCGAGTTTTCCAAGAAGTACAACTGTGATCTTGCCCTTGCGGAAGAATATCTGAAAGTTGTCCGTGGCATCCGCAATCAGCAGCCATTCTATGTGACGGACGAGGATGGGGAGGAAACAGGTGAAGATGTTGCCCTCGATGATACTTGGAACTATACTGACATTCTCTGGAATGGCATACAGGCAGAAAAAGTGCAGCGAGCTTTTGAGAAGCTGAACTACCGGGAGCAGACCTTACTTGAAAAACGGCTGGCAATCTGTATGACCTGTGGGCGTGTCGGCTCGTGGAAGCACCGGCCCACCTTTGAAGAATTGGCGGTCATGTTTGAGGGTAGCACAGCCAGCGGTGCGGAGCGAGCCTACCGCAGAGCAGTGGACAAGCTGACGGAGCTTCTGGTTGCCGAAGGTGTGCTCCACGCTGTCCGGCTGAAACAGAAGTCCAAGACCAAACGAAAAAAGAAAATCGCCGCCGCAATCTACGAATACCAAGCAGACTGCGACGGCGAATGGGGCGAGATTTCATTTGATTTTGAGAACGGCACAGCAGAGATCCTCCTGCTTGCTGATTGGGATACAATTAAAACGAACTGGTTTGCCAAGGAGGTGATCCGGTATATTTTATCATTGTCGCCTGATGCTCTTACAAAAAATATGCTCGTCCCCCTTGAGCTGCCACTTATATCTTGAATCCTTACAACAACTGTAAGTGGTATTTGCTGTGTTCCCATGCTATCATTTTATTACAAATGATAGGAGGTATTCACATGAAACCCATTTTGAATATTGAAAATTTAACAAAAATCTATGGCAATGTGCCAAGTCAAACAAAGGCACTGAATGGGATCACCTTCCAGGTGATGCCGGGAGAGTTTCTCGGCATTATGGGAAGCAGTGGTTCTGGTAAATCCACACTGCTCAATTGTATTGCGACTGTGATTCAACCCACAGGTGGAAGCATTCAGGTTGAGGGCGTTAATCTGCAAGCGCTCATGGGAAGGGCTCTTGCAGAGTACCGTGGAAAAAAAGTTGGTTATCTATTCCAAAACTTTGAGCTGCTGGATAATCTGACCGGACGTGAAAATATACTGCTTCCAACTTCTCTGCATGGTGTACCTGAAAAGGAGAGCAGCCAACGTCTAAGCCAGTTGGCGAAGTATCTGGAAATCAACGATGTTCTGGACAGATTTCCCTCCAAGATGTCTGGAGGGCAGCGCCAGCGTGTAGCGGCAGCAAGGGCGCTAATCCTGAACCCCAAAATGATCCTTGCCGACGAGCCTACCGGTGCTTTGGATTCCAAGAACGCAAGAAACATCATGGAAAAACTGTCCGGTTTGAACTGCGACGAACAGGCAACGATCTTGATGGTGACCCATGATTCCAATGCCGCCAGCTTTTGTAAGCGCATTCTGTTCATCCAGGACGGTATGATCTTCCATGAGCTTCGCCGTGGAGATGAAAGCCGGCAGGAGTTCTACGGACGCATCTTGAAGGTGATGGCGCAACTGGGAGGAGGAAGTTCAAATGTTCTCTAATCTGGTTTTTCGAAACAGTCGCCGCAGCCGAAAGGAAAACGGTCTGTTTTTCAGCTCGCTGGTGATTTCTATTATTGCTTTTTATATGATTCTTTCCATCTCCACCCAGGATGTAATGATCTTTTTGCAGAAAATGGAGAGCGATGCAGTGAACAGGCTCTTGCTTCTGATTCCTGTGTTTTACGGAATGACCCTGGGTATTCTTTTCTTTTTGATTTACTTCGCCTGCAAGTATCAATTTGAGCGCAGACGCCACGAGTTTGGTGTCTATTTGATGTTGGGAATGCGCAGAAGCAAACTGTTCTGTATGCTTTTGGCGGAGGATTTGTTAAGCAGTATTCTGGCACTGCTCATTGGCTTACCTACGGCTGTAGTACTTTCGGAAATTGTTAGCCTTGTCACCGCCAAGCTTGTGGGTATGGGGATCATCGGTCATCAATTTTCTTTATCCTGGTCTGCAATTAAATGGACGCTGGCAGGCTTCTTGGGTATTAAACTGCTGGCACTTTTGATTTTGAGCGGAAAGATTAGCCGACAGGAGCTTGGAACTTTATTATCCCAGCCGACGAACCGCTCCAAAAAGCAAATGCCCTCCGTTATCTATGGGCTGGCTGCTGTATGCGGAAGTGTGATGTTGGCAGTGGCTTACTACATGGCGATTCAGGGAATTGCATGGACAAAGGTAAGTATGATGGGGCTGACTTTACTGTTGGGTTTGGCTGGTACGATGCTGCTGTTCTATGGAATGCGAGCGCTGATTGCTCTGATTGTTAAAAAAGGCAAGGGAAATAAGCAGCTTCATGTATTTACCTTTCGTCAGATTCAGGAGAATGTCATTCATCAGTCAAGCTCCATGGCAATCAGCTCCCTACTGATTCTGGCAGCACTGTGTTGCTTTGGCGCAGGCGTGGGAATCGCAGGAACAAACAATCTATCCACTGGCCATGTAATCGACTATACCTTTGAAGATTATACCGTAGGAGATTCGGCGCAGGTTCTTCCGAATATACAGGTAGCCCTGAAAGAAAACGGTTTGGATAATCAGTTTTCTGAGCTTTTTGAAATGAAGGTTGGGCATATTCACACCACAGAAGATTATGAGAATGCCTTCAACATGGATGCTGTTATGGACTCGCTTAGGAGTCTGCCCCAGTCGGAAGATCGGGATGTCCTTCTGCACAATCTTGGTTATGCGACATCCCCTTATTTGATCTGTTTGTCGGACTATAATCGTTTACTGGAATTGTCCGGCAAGCCTGTCGTTAAATTAAGTGAGGATGAAGCCGCTGTTTATATAGGTTCCGACTTCACTACTGTAAATCGCACCGCAATGATGAATAATATCCTGATTGGGCAGCCGGAAGCGGAACTGGTTGGCAGTCCAATTTTTCTTACTGGAGAGGTTCAGTCTGTGAATTTGATTACGGACCGTTCTATTACTTTGTCCTTTGCATTGATTCTTCCGGATGAAGCCTTCTTCTATCATACCCAAGGAGAATATGATACGTATGTAAATGCGGTACTCAGCGAACAGGCTATGGAAGGAAATAGCCTTATAACTGCCTATTCCAGTCTGAACGAGAAGCTGGACAAAATAGGTATCGAATATGAAAGCTATCTTCAGAATATGGGGCGCCAGCTTTTCTACACCGTAGCATCCAGCTATATTACCCTCTATCTTGCAATGGTCTTTCTGGTGGTTGCCAACACCATCATGGGGGTTCAGTTCCTGATGAGCCAGCAGAAAACCGGGCGCAGATACCAGACCCTGATCCGCCTGGGAGCCACTTACGAAACCCTTCGCCAGTCTGCTGCAAAGCAGATTACCTGGTTTATGGGACTTCCCGTATCGGTTGCGGCTGTCAGTAGTCTGTTTGGAGTCAGGGCGTTGTTTACAGGGATACTCTCGTCCCGAACCCGTGGGACAGTGTCTGAAATGCTGCTCGTATCTGCGGCTATGATTTTGCTGCTTTGTGTGATAGAATATATCTATATGAGAGTGGTCAAGCGTTCCAGTGATCGGTATTTGCTGACACTGATGCAGCCGCAGAGAGAAGAATAATTGGAAAGGAGGTGCTGTCGTGAAAAGAATTGCTGTTGTGGAAGATGAAGTCTATATGCGGGAGGAACTTTGCAATATGCTTCAAAAGGACGGGTATCTTGTGGAGACAATCACCGAGTTTGAAGATGCCGCTCGGCTCTTGGCAGCCCTCCATCCCGACCTTGTGATCTTAGACCTGAATTTACCGGAAATCAGTGGCTTTCAAATCTGCCAGGAGCTAAAGAATAAAACCGCTATCCCCGTCTTGGTGCTGACTTCCAGAGATCAGGTAAAGGATGAACTGCAAGCGTTCCAGTTGGGTGCAGATGAATATTTGACGAAGCCATGCAGAAAAGATCGACTTCTTGCCAGGGTATCCAATATTCTCAAAAGGTATGAAGGTCGTACCAATCTCATAGAGGGACCAGACTTCCTGTTAGACCAGCAGACGTACACGCTTTATATTCATAATACCTCTGTGGTGCTTCCAAAAAATCAGGGAAAACTGTTGGTTGCTCTTCTGTCCGGCGGCGATGCTCTGGTCACAACGGAGCAGCTTTGCATGGCACTATGGGGAACCACGGAATACATAGACGAAAATGCCTTGCAAGTTAACCTGACCCGGCTGAAAAAAACAATGTCCGGTCTTGAGATGAAGCAACGAATCGTTGCGGTTCGTGGGATGGGCTATCGTTTGGAAGCGGAGGTATCTCCATGAAGCAGCTTTGGCGCATGATAGAACGGTACTACCCTTGGCTGCTGTTGCTGCTGGGCGTGGATTGCTTTTGTGCTATCATTCTTTGGATTTCTGACATTCAGGCATTTCAAACCTTGATCGGGTTAGTAGTTCTGACAAGCATCCTTCTGTTTTCAGCGATTCTGTTTGTACTAAACAAGCGGGAGACCACCCGCCGGGAGCTGTTTCGGGATTTCCTCAGTGATCCTACCATCTGCAACGAGGAACGGCTGCTCAGTGTCATCAGCTGGGAAGAAGGAGAATCTATCCGGCTTCTGGCCTCAGTTTTACAGGAACACAAAACTGAGAGCAGCAGTATGGCAGATGCCCTACAGGACTATGAAGAATATGTGGAAGGCTGGGCACATGAAGCGAAAACGCCCCTATCGTTGCTGACCATGCTCCTGGATAATCGGAGCGACGAAATATCTCCCCCCCTGCAAGCAAAGCTGGATTATGTCCGCAGTCAGCTTCAGGAGGATGTCACTCAGATGTTATACTATGCCCGGTTAAAAAGCAGTACAAAGGATTATCAGTTTGAGGATATCAATTTGAATGACTGCTTGGGGGAAGTTCTGGAGGACTATGCCCCACTTCTGGAAGAAAAGCAGTTTGTAATTCTCAATAAACTGCAATCTGAAACAGTCTATACAGACCGTAGAGGGCTTCAGTTTATGTTGGGACAGATCGTGAGCAATGCCATAAAATATAGCAGCGATAGTCCCATGCTAACGATCTCTATGATACATTCGGAGACCGCAGATGTCCTTTCAGTTGAGGATAACGGCATCGGTGTAAAAAAATATGATCTGCCGTATATTTTTCAAAAGGGCTTTACCGGGGATTCTACTGACAGCAGAAAGAAGGCTACTGGTATGGGGCTTTACCTGGTTAAGAAGATGGCTGACGATCTAAACCTTCGTCTGGAAGCTGCTTCCCAGTGGGGAAAGGGCTTTAAGATAGCCATTTTCTTTCCCAAATTGAGATCCAACGGAGGAAAATAATATAAACAGAAAAACGCCCGCAGGATTTTCTCCTGCGGGCAGCGTGTTGTCAGCTATCCAAAGGCTTGTATTCTGTTACAGTTTTCAAATAGGTTTCGGGATCGCCGTTCAAGATAAGGTCTGCATACTCCAAAGGAGCATTGTAGATCAAATAATCCAGCTCTGACCGCTGATACATATTGTCAGCAATCTCGTTCTCAACGGCGATAGTGTCAATCGCAATCATACTGCCGTCGCTGAATTTCAGTTCCACACAGCAATTATCCATATTGTAGGCACAAGATATTAAGGTTTTCATGGTATATCCTCCAAAATTCGTGATATAAAGCGAAAATCCCGTCTGACTTCCTGTTAGAAATCAGACGGGATTTGTCCGTATGCACCCCGGAAACCGTCAGCTAACAGTTGATAAGTAAATTAGTTCCTTATCACTGTTAAGCCAAATCTTACGGGATTTTTTATTAGATTTATTCGTTGTGGGGGGAAGAATGGGGTGGATTAGATTCAATACAACATTGATATTCCTTTTTCAATTTAGATAATTGTACATTTATTTTTTGAGCTTTTTTGAGCATTTTTTTAGTCTTTTGACTGATACACTGTGCCTGAAAATCAAGAGCCATTAACTCGTTAGTTAAGCATTCAATTTTATTTGCAAGTGTCACACAACGAGAGCACTTTTGGTTAAATTCATACATGTCACCATATTCATGTAACCAGCAATTGATTTTTGAACGGATGACTTTTTGAGCTCTAATGTAATTTGTAGTTGATTCCATATGGGAGATTGCTGAATCTAATTCATCTATTGCTTCTAGGAATTCAGTCGTTGTAAAGCATTATATTTTTGAATCAGAGTTTCATATTCTTCAATTCTTTTGGTCATTCAAATCCCTCGTCTCTCCATTAAAAGGAATATTATGTTATAGGATATGATAGAGGATCCATGACTTGTGCCTTTAAATAGCAACAAAATAATTTTTTATCATGTGGTTAAACTAAGGACAGTTTGATTGAGGAGGATATTTATGGAATCATTAACTGATTGTTACACGTTATCTAATGGTGTTTTATACCCTAGTAGCGGAGGATTAGATTGCTTTTAGCAATCGCCAGGGGATTCATTCCGTGCATTGGTTTTGAAATATGACAAGCTAAAAGTGGGAAAGAAGCATCAGATGCTGTTACAGCAGCCCTTCATTTAGGTTATCGGCAGCAGCTTATGGAAATGAACATAGTGTCGGAGCTGCTATTGCACGCAGTGGTATTAAACGAGAAGACTTATTTATTGCGAGTAAACTTAATAATCTTGATCATGGGTACGTAGAAGATTTGGAAGATTTTGATAAAACGATGAAAGGATTGGAGCTTGATTATTTAGATTTATATTTAATACACTGGCTAATCTCATTATGCATCGTCATTATTGACAAGAAGCAAATGTTGGGACTTGGAAAGCATTTGAAGAGCTCTACCTTGTTGGGAAAATTCGTGCCATTGGTATTAGTAATTTTCTTCCTCACCCTATTGAGGAGTTATTAAAAACAGCAACGATTGTGCCGATGGTCAATCAGATTCGATTGTGTCCTGGGGATACTCAAGAGGAGGTTGTGAAGTATTGTCGTGAACTTGGAATATTACTTGAAGCTTATAGTCCGCTTGGGACTGGAAAAATTTTTGAAGTTCATGAGAGGCAACAGTTGGCAGCGAAGTATGGAAAAAGTGTCGCGCAAATTTGTATTCGCTGGAGTTTGCAAATGGGATTTTTACCATTACCTAAGTCGGTTCATTATGCTCGAATTGATGAGAATGCGCAAGTTTTTGATTTTAAATTCGATTCTTATGATATGGAACTGATTGCAAATTTAACAGGATGTGTCGGCTATTCACGCAATCTAGATACAACAGATTTTTAAAGCTCAGATGGTTTCTGAGCTTTTTTTATTTCTTTAAAAAAGAAGTCTATTGAACAAGTTTTACAAAGGTTAAAAAATGATGGGAGCGTGTTTCTTTTTATTGGGTCTGTAATTTAGTAGAAAGAAATTGATGAATCATTTAAAAGCTGCAGTTAATCTCCTTGTTGCTGATACACAGACAAGGGATAATGAGGTATATTTAATATTTATCAAAATGTCAATTGATGTTATGATAAATAAAAAGAGTCTATGGTGGAGAGGTTTAAAGATGTCAGATGCATTAATTACAAAAAGAGCCATTGCGACGGGCCTTAAGGAACTGGTGGATGAGAAGCCTTTTAATAAGATTTCCATTCGAGATATTACGGAAAAATGTGGACTTAATCGTCAGACTTTTTATTATCATTTTCAAGATAAGTATGAGTTAGTGAATTGGATTTATTATCAGGAAGGATTTGCACCTTTAATGGAAGGGGTGACTTTTGAAAATTGGTATTTAAAAGTTGAGGATTTATTAGTGTTGATGAAGAAAGAGCAATCGTTTTACTATAGCACCATTAGTTGTGACGAGCGTGGTATGACAGAGTATCTATTTAATATTACGGCGACTTTATTTAAAGAAGCAATTGAAAAATTAGATGAGTCTCATACCGTACAGCCGGAAGATGAAACGTTTATTTCTCATTTTTTTGCCCACGGGGTATGTGGTACCATTATTTCTTGGGTTAAAAGTGGAATGAGAGAAGATCCTAAAATAGTAGCCATGAATTTGAAATATATTGCCATTAATTGTGAAAAGTTGGCTTATCATCGTTATATGAGTGCCGCATCTGACTAAAAAATAGTTCTTGAGATTTCAAGAACTATTTTTTAGTTAAAGAGAAAATCGATTTTAAAAAAGTAAATCATTAGGATTGATTGGCCTCTAATAAGTGAAGTAACCACGCTAGTGTAACATCAGGTGCTTCATGATGTTGAAGGCGAAGGCGTAATTCATGGTATATTAAATTTAAGTCAGGCTCTGTGATTTCTCTTCCACAGAGCAATTGTAAGGCTTCAAGAATATTGCGAGCTGTACGATCTGTTTTTTTTATTTGATGGCGAGTCAAACGTTTGAAAGCTGTTTCGAATAAACGTTGTTTTATTTTTTGATCTAAGGACATGATATCGCCTACTTTAAATGAATTTTATAATTTATTTTATGAAAAATTAGAGATTACGAATATAGACAAAAGGGCCTATCTGTCTAGTATTTAGACAATGTTATATGGATGTCTAGTATTTGGACAAAACGGTTAATTTGTCTAATTTATTTTTAGAAATTTAGTGATACATTAACAGTGTGAACAAAACAAATACTGGGGGTTATAATCCATGAGTAAAAAATCTAATTTAGTCAAAGGGGCAGCATTTGCTGGTGCCGCTTCAGCTGCTATTTACGGTGCTAGAAAATATTATGAAATGAAACAAGAAGGTAATCGTTCAAATTTAGAACTTGATGTTAATCGTGACGTTTACTTTGTCGGTGGAGGACTCGCCTCTTTAGCAGGTGCTGCTTATTTAATTAGAGATTGCAAGTTACTAGGTAATCGCATTCATATTATTGAAGGAATGCATATTTTAGGCGGAAGTAATGATGGAGCCGGTGATGTTAGTAATGGATTTATTTGCCGTGGAGGGCGTATGTTAAATGAGGAAACGTATGAAAACTTCTGGGAGTTATTTTCAACAATTCCATCACTTGATATGCCTCATATGAGTGTGACAGAAGAAATCTTAAATTTTGATCATTTACATCCAACGCATGCTCAGGCCCGTTTAATTGATAAAGAAGGAACGATTTTAGATGTCACAAGTATGGGATTCAATACGGAAGACCGATTAGCGCTTGGTAAATTAATGGTAACACCAGAAGAAGCGTTAGATGATATGACAATTGAAGAATGGTTTGCTCATACACCACACTTCTTTACAACGAATTTCTGGTATATGTGGCAGACAACATTTGCATTCCAAAAATGGTCAAGCTTATTTGAATTCAAACGATATATGGAACGTATGATTTTTGAATTCTCACGTATTGAAACATTAGAAGGGGTAACACGTACGCCATATAATCAATATGAATCAGTTATTTTACCACTTAAAGTTTACTTAGAAGAACATGGCGTTGATTTTAGTATCAATGCTGTGGTAACCGATATTGATTTCGCTAAAGGAGAAGGTATTACTGCTACAGCAATTCATATTGAAACGGCAAATGGTGAAGAAGTGATTGAGTTAAAACCTCAGGATTTATGTATTATGACAAATGGTTGTATGACAGATTGCGCAACGCTTGGTGATTTAAATACTGCTCCAGAATATGCACCACAAAACCCAATTTCAGGTGAATTATGGTCTAAAATTGCAGATAAAAAACCGGGTCTTGGAAATCCAGAACCTTTCTTTGGAAATCCTGAAGAGACAAATTGGGAAAGCTTTACGGTTACATGTAAAGGGAATAAATTATTGAAAATGATTGAGAAATTCTCAGGAAATATTCCAGGTAGCGGAGCTTTAATGACATTTAAAGATTCAAACTGGCTAATGAGTATTGTAGTGGCTGCACAACCACACTTTAAAAATCAACCAATGGATACAACAATTTTCTGGGGATATGGATTATACACAGATAAAGTTGGAGATTATGTTCAAAAACCAATGCGCGAGTGTACAGGGGAAGAGATATTATATGAATTAATTCACCACTTACATTTTGAAGATGAAATGGATGAAATTATGGATTCAGTCGTGAATGTCATTCCATGTATGATGCCATATATCGTTTCACAATTCCAACCACGTAAAATGACTGATCGTCCTCAAGTTGTTCCAGTAGGCTCAACTAACTTTGCAATGATTAGTCAATATGTTGAAATTCCAGAAGATATGGTCTTTACAGAGGAATTCTCAGTTCGTGCTGCACGCATGGCCGTTTATACACTAATGAACTATCACGAAAAAGAAATCTGTCCAGTAACACCATTCAAAAAGAACCCAAAAGTACTAAAAAATGCACTAAAAACATCTTATAGATAAAAAGCTAAGAGATGCGTTTAACTCCGAGCAAAAGTTTAAAGTCACCTTAGTGCTTGAAAAGCACAAGCGTGGCTAGAACTTTATGGAGGAGTTGCGTCTTGAAGCTAGATTGATAGATAACCCTGCATTAAATATTTCTAATCCTCGATTACTCGGATTGAAATATTAATAATGCAGGATAAGATGGGGGGCCCCGGCAGTGAGCGAAGCGAACACTCCTCAATTGCCGGGGATAAACTCTAGGTACTTAGTAGAAGTTATCTTTAATAACTTTCTAGAGGGGGTGCGTCTTGAAGCTATAGATAACCCTGCATTAAATATTTCTAATCCTCGATTACTTGGATTGAAATATTAATAACGCAGGATAAGATGGGGGGCCAGCAGTGAGGGAAGCGAACACTCCTCAATTGCTGGGGGATAAAGTCTAGATACTTAGTAGAAATTATCTTTAATAACTTTCTAGAGGAGTTGCGTCTTGAAGCTATAAAGTGAAAAATAACCTCAATCTTTTTATTGAGATTTACTTTTATTAAATGTTCTAATCCAATCTTTCTTATTTCCAGTTATCTAATCTCTTAACTAAAGCCAAAAGGAGTTATCTTCTTAGAAGATAGCTCCTTTTGTTTCAATAAGACTAAAAAAAGAGAAGCACTCATCAGAGGCTTCTCTTTTAAGGTTAAATTATGATTAATTTTAATGGTCGATTAAATTGCTCAAGGTATAGTGTGGATAATTGATTTAATCGGATTAAGTATGGGCTTGGAATGGTTTTAGAAAATTTAATACTGATAGTCTCTTCTGATACATCGATTGAATTAAATTCTGATTTAAGTGCATTTAAGTAAGAACAGAGTTGAACGATCAAACTTAGTTTTTTACAGTGTTCAAATTCTTCAGTTGATAGTAACATTTGATGTTCAGGTTCTATTTTAAGATTATATTTTTCGCCTGCACGTATTGTGTAAGCTGTCATTAATTGTTCTTTGACATTCAGTCCATTGATGCTAATGTTCATCAAGAGATAAAAGGTATGTTTTGCATTGTTTTGGTATGAAATAATTTGCCCGATGTCAGACAATTTACTACTGGCTTTTAAAATGTTTGTGGATGATAAATCGTTTATCTGAAGTTGATTCGCTAAAGTGATGGATGACTGCTTTAATCGATCATTATGATGAATTGGCAATCGATAGTGATATAAAAGATTTGATAGTGAGTAATCAAGGACTGACTGTGGTGGAATGTTCAGTTGATTAAAGATAACACCTTGTCTAATACCGTAGCGATTAATAATTAATGATTTTGAATCAATGTAATTAAAAAGTGATCTTATTGTCATTAAACATCCTAATACGATATCAGCTCGATCTTTAGAAAGTCCTTTTAACTCTTGACGATCTTTTAAAGTTAATGGAGCTAATAACTGATACATTTCTTCAAGGTTAGTGTCAGATAGGCGATACTGATGTTGTAACTTTAAAGAATCTCCTATTCGATTTCGATAGAGTTTACTGATGGTACGAATGGTACCACCAATTCCGATGACTGGAAGATGGATGGCATCTTTTAACCAGCTAATTTCCTCAAAGGTTTGTTTCATATGAGCATTAAATAATTTCTCTTTATCTTTGGTGAGTGATGAATCTAATTCAAAATTTTTAGTGGTGATGATTGCTCCAAGCGGTAGGCTAATCGCATGGATGAGCTGTTTTTGTTTAACGAGAACAATTTCCATGCTTGAACCGCCAATATCGATTTGTAGATAGTCTGATAAATCAATGGTGTGGTGAGTCGCTAAATAGCCATAGTAGGCTTCAAGTTCACCAGGTATTAATTCAATCGTGATATGGAGCTGATGTTGAAGTTGATGAATGATGTTTTCTGAATTTTTTAATCGACGCATTGTCTCAGTAGCAATTGCTTTGATATCAGTTACTTCTTCTACTTCACAAATGTGTTTAAAGTAGCTTAGAATATCTCTTAATTTATAAAATCCCTCAGTTGTTAAATCTTTCTTGGAATCGATAAATTGACCCATTCGAAACTGAATTTTTTTTTCATAAGTAATATCAAAATAACGCTCAGAATAAAGATTGGCAATTAATAATTTGATAGAGTTTGATCCAATATCCATAATACCTAGTTTTTTCAAATGAATCACACCTTTTTTATTTGATTTTAATGAAGTTAATTGTCTGATGATTATATATTATAACAAATATTTGCGAAAGATTTCGTCAAAACTCATTAAGGTGAATGATTAATGAAAAATAGACAAAAATATAACAGATAATTAACATTTAATGTCATATTTAGTAGTAATGTCTGTCTAGGAATGAATAATAATCACGATATGATTGGGAGGTAGTGAGATGACACTGATGATGGATCAACCGAGTCATTTTTTAAATCGAGAGTTAAGTTTACTTGAATTTAATCAGCGAGTATTAGAAGAAGCGAAAAATAGTCAAAATCCTTTATTAGAACGAATTAAATTTTTATCTATTGTCAGTTCTAATTTAGATGAATTTTTTATGGTTCGGATTGCCGGTTTGTATGATTTGTGTCAAGCCAGTGTTGTGAGTGAAGATATTTCAGGACGATTACCTTATAAGACATTGAGAGAGTCTTTAGAAAAGACTCGGCAATTAGTAAAAGAACAATATGAAACCTATGATTTGTTAATGGAAAGTTTAAAAGATAAAGGAATTTATCTAGTGACGTATGAACAGTTAGATGAAAAGACTAAAAAAGAGATGGATGACTATTATCGTCATGAAATTTATCCTGTTTTGACGCCGATGGTGATTGATCAAGCAAGACCATTTCCACTTATCTCAGATAAAACATTGAATATTGGATTGTTACTTAAAGAGAAACTAGATGGTGATTTAGTTTTTGCAACCATTCAGGTTCCATCTGTATTACCGCGACTTGTTAGGGTACCAAGTGAAGAGGGCATTTATCATTTATTATTAGAAGATTTGATTAAGGCAAAACTGTCTGAATTATTTAGTAGTCATTATGTCTTACATTCATCATGTTACCGAATTACTAAAAATGCAGCGATGCATTTAGATGAAGAGGATGCTGAAGATTTATTAGAGACCATTGAACAATCTTTAAAGCAACGTAAGTGGGGTGAGATTATTCGAATCGAAATAGAGGATGCTCCTCCGAGAGAAATGATTGAGATTTTAGAAAGTGAGTTAGAGATTGAAGAGGATTATGTGTTTCGTGTTGATGGGCCAATTGATTTAACCTTCTTATCTAAATTGTCTGGAATTAAAGGTTATGAAGAGTTAAAATTTGAAAAATTAAAACCTCTTTATATTCCTGAATTAAAGGAACGGAATATATTTCAAGTGCTGAAGGAACGAGATGTTTTGTTACATCATCCCTTTCAATCATTTGATCCTATTGTTAAGATGATTCAAAAGGCAGCAGATGATCCGAAAGTTTTAGCCATTAAACAAACGCTATATCGCGTCAGTGGAAACTCACCGATTGTTGAAGCATTAGCACGAGCTGCTGAGAATGGGAAACAAGTGACTGTTTTAGTAGAGTTAAAAGCGCGTTTTGATGAAGAAAATAATATCCATTGGGCAAAGAAACTTGAAAAATCAGGATGTCATGTCATTTATGGAATGATTGGATTAAAGACACATTGTAAGATTTTATTAATCGTTCGTAAAGAGAAAACAGGATTGATGCGCTATGTTCATTTTGGAACAGGAAATTATAATGATGTAACGGCTAATTTCTATACGGATATTGGGATTATGACATCTGATATGCAGTTTGGGGAAGATGCGTCTATTTTATTTAATATGTTATCAGGTTATGCATCTGCACATGAGATGAAAAAAATTACGATTGCCCCTCATAAGCTTCGTCTTAAGTTTGAGCAGTTAATTAATCGTGAGATTGAACATGCGAAAAAGGGGAGAGAGGCTAAGATTATTGCGAAGATGAATGGGCTATATGATAAGCAAATGATTTTAAAGCTATATGAGGCTTCACAGGCAGGTGTGAAAATTGAGTTGATTGTGCGTGGTGTTTGTTCACTTCGTCCACAAGTTCCAGGGTTAAGTGAAAATATTACGGTACGAAGTATCGTGGGTCGATATTTAGAGCATAGTCGTATTTATTATTTTTATAATGATGGAAATGAAGAAGTTTATATTTCGAGTGCAGATTGGATGTATCGCAATTTAAGTAAACGGGTTGAGACAATGGGGATTGTTGAAGATAAAGAAATTTTGGAACAAATGAAGAAGATTTTAGAGTTATATCTTCAAGATAATACGAAGGCTTATGAACTCCAAGCAGATGGAAGTTATGTGAGAGTTCAGGATGAATTACATCAAGTACACGCTCAGTCTGAGATGGTGAAGTTGATGAAAGGCTCAAAGTCAAACCCCAAACGTTATGAAAGACTGATTCCAGTCGAACCTTTAGGTAGAACGAAATAAATCAATTTGAGCATCTTTTTCATTAAATGGAGAATAAGAAAAAGGAGATACCGAGTGGAATATCTCCTTTTTTCTTTGAGTCATTTTTAACGTTTATTATATATATAAATGGCATTAAATTTTTGGTGGCTAAACGTTTCACGCTAATATAGAAATTTGGGTGAGGAACGGATTTTGCTTAATAGTCTCATACTCAAAATATCAATAATCTTTTTCCTGTTAGAGAGGAATAAAAAGTAATGATTGAATCAGGTTAAGTTTAGCGATATGATTACTTTGTAAAGGGGTGGAAAGATGTTTAAAAAATTATGGCACAAAGATAAAGGCTTTGTGGTTGCGCTCGGGTTAGTTGGATGTTTAATATTAAGTGCTATTGGGTTTTATTTTTTGGGAACTGTGCCGATGATAGAACCTGTAGGCACTGAGATTGTCGTTCATCGAGGGGATAATCTAGAATCGATGATTCAAGTCTGGTTTAAATCATATATGGAAGGGTATGAATCTTTTTTAATTCCTGTTAAACAACAGATTAAGGGATATGAAGTTAAGTCGTATACGACATTAGAGACTGGAGATAACCCGGTCGTGCAAATTGATTTCACTATTTCTCCAAGAGTAAAGAATCAGGATTTAACATTAGCCTTTGAAGGATTTGAAGAAAAGGGTGAGATTCATTGTCAGTGGGTTTTATGGTTGAAGGAAAGTGTAGCACAAGAGGAGACATATGTCATCACTCGAGTTGGACGTCGGGCACAATATGATGCTGAGATTTACTATGAAAGTGGAGAACAGGAAAAAGATGAGTATGAGCAAGAATTTATTGAGGAGATTCCATATACACAAACCATGTATACGTACAAAATTGATAATGAAAAATGTTATGTGAGTTATGATGGAGGGCAGATGTGGATAGAGGTACCGATAGATTTAGAAACTTTAGTTAAGGTTTCGGATGGACATTCATCTTATAATAAGCTGCAAGAGGGGAGTTATTTGATTTCTCCAAATAAAACAGCTTTTGTTTTTGGAGGAGCTTATAACGCAGAGGAAAAAGGATTTTCTCCATTAAAATTAATTTATTCGAATGATCAAGGACAGTCTTGGCAGACGAGTGTCATAAGTTCTGAGGTTTCAGGTGTTCGTGTGAAATTTGTAAGTTTTCCGACTTCATCTGTTGGATATGTTGTGGCGGCTTTTGGAAGAACAATGTCTCAGGAGGCACAAGCTATTTTTAAAACAGTAGATGGTGGTATAACGTGGGAATATTTTGGTTCTACTCCGCGCACGAGTTTATTACAAGCAGCGGGATTTATTACCGAAACGATTGGATTTTTTACATATCCTGTTGTAGAGGGAGCTGATACAAACTTTTATCGCACGGATAATGGTTATATATACAGTGAAATTAATCTACCTGTCATTGAAGTTGATGGACTTACACCATTTGTTCAACCTGAAATTCCATACTTTGAAAATGATGAATTATATGTATTAGTAGGTCAGGGGGGCCCCCATCCTGCAGAGCAGGAATACTCCACTGATGGGGTAATAATAGATAGTGATTATAAAGGCGGACGATTAATGGCTAAATTTAAATCAAATGATTTAGGAATGACTTGGGAGTTTGTTGAGTATGTTGAGCCACCAGTAACAGAAATTGGATAGGGGGAGATTAAAATGAAGTTAATTTATCAGGCAGCGCAAGAGGAAGATATTCCCTCCATTTTTGAGTTAAATAAACAATTAATCGATCAATATGAGGATATTAAAATCATTGATTATGAGCAGGTTTTAAAGTGGGTATATCAAAAGATTGAAACCCATATTCAAGATTACCAAGTTATTTTTTTTAGGAACGAATAAAGTGGGGTATTTTTATTTGCATGATGAAGATGGCAAAATGGAGCTAGATGATTTATATATTTTAGAAACTTATCGTGGACAGGGAATTGGAAGTCAAGTTTTAAGAGATTGTTTGACACAATCAAAACAGAGAAAACGAAATCTTTTTTTATATGTGTTTTCTCAAAATAGGAGAGCCATTTCTTTATATCAATCATTTGGTTTTGAAGTGATAAAAGCGATAGGAAAAACTCGTTACATTATGGAAGTTGAGCTCATAAAATAAAATAGAATTGATGCGAAATTAAGATAGTCTTTTTGTAATTTTTGTGGAATTTAATGGGTTATATCTTAATTTTTAGATTCAAACATGCTAGAATATCTATAAATTTTAAATCTAAAGGAGAGAGTATAGAGATGGACCCGGAACCGAGTCATTTAATTTCACAGTTTATTTTGATTGGAGTGTTAACTGCTTTAAATGCTTTTTTTGCTTCAGCTGAGATGGCGATTGTTTCTTTAAATCGTAATCGGATTAAAATGCTCGCAGATGAAGGAAATAAAAAAGCAGAATTATTACTAGAGTTGTTAGATGAACCAAATAAGTTTTTATCCACGATTCAAGTTGGAATTACGTTAGCTGGATTCTTTTCTAGTGCTTCAGCTGCAACTGGAATTTCAGATATAATGGGAAAACAGTTGATGCAGATAGGAATTCCTTATGCAGGGGAAATTTCTTTGGTTGTGGTGACGCTCATTTTATCTTATTTTACGCTAGTATTTGGAGAGTTATATCCAAAGCGGGTGGCACTAAAAAAATCAGAAGCGATTGCTATGTTCGCTGTTAAACCGATTGTTATGATTTCTAAGCTAACGAGACCGTTTGTTAAGCTATTATCGTTATCCACTAATTGTTTAATTCGAATTAGCGGAATGAATAGTGATGACCTTGAGGAAAATGTCTCTCGTGAAGAAATTAAATCATTAATTGAAGCGGGACAGGAGCATGGGGTCATAAATGAAATTGAAAAAGAGATGATTAATAGTATTTTTGAGTTTGATGATAAATTAGCTGAAGAAGTCATGACTCCTCGAACCAAAGTCTATTTAATTAATATCGACCAACCTCTCGAAACTTATATTGATGAATTATTAGAAGAAAAGTATTCTCGTATTCCGATTTATGAAGGAGATATCGATAATATTATTGGTGTCTTGTACATGAAAGACTTTTTTATGGAAGCTTACAAAGTAGGGTTTGAAAATGTGGATATTAGACAGATTATGCACAAACCTTATCTGATTCCAGAACGAAAAAATATTGATCAGCTATTCAAAGAACTTCAAAAATCTAAACATCATTTAGCTGTCTTAATTGATGAATATGGTGGTTTCTCAGGAATTGTTACGATAGAGGATTTAATTGAGGAAATTATGGGGGATATAAATGATGAATACGATGAAGATGAACCTAACATCAAAAAAATTGATAATGAAACGTATTTAGTCGATGGATTGATTAGTATTAGGGATTTAAATGAAAGATTACATTTACAATTAGACGAAGAGTGTGAAGATTATGATACGTTAGGTGGATTATTGATTAATTTAATCGGTTATATCCCAACGGAAGAAGATCACCAAGTCATCGAATATCAAAATATTGTCTTTAAAATTGATCAGATTAAAGAAATGCGTATCCAGAAAGTAAAGGTATTACTTCCTGAATCGGTAGAAAAAATTAGTGCATAATAAAAAAATCTCCTATTGCTTTCAAAATAAAGTGTTAGGAGATTTTTTTTATTTTCTTCATCTATAAAATATGATACACTTTATGTAAGCGTTTTAAAGATAAAGGTGAAATTTTTAAAAATTTTTGGGAGATAAACGTATCATGAAATAAAGGTTTCATTATTGATTCATTTTTGTTATAATAGTCGAAATACCTTGGGAAGACTAGTACTAAAATGAAATATAATTAAAAAGACAGGAGGTCATTTTATGACTAAAATTGCAGCATTTTTTGATATAGATGGAACGATTTATCGAGAAGGGTTAATTACGGAGGTTTTTAAAAAAATTATTAAATATGAATTAATTGAAGAAGATGTTTGGCATAACGAAGTCAAGCCCGTCTATTTAAAATGGGACCGACGTGAAGGAGACTATGATGAGTACTTATTGAAGATGGTCGATGCTTATAAACAAGCTATTTTAGGAGTTAGTAAAGAACATATCGATCACGTTGCACAAAAAGTCATTAACCAAAAAGGTGATCGTATTTATACATTTTCTCGTGAGCGTATGAAATGGCACAAGGAGCAAGGTCATATTGTGATTGCTATTTCAGGTTCGCCAATTGAATTAGTTAGTAAAATGGCGGCTAAATATAAAATGGATGATTTCAGAGGGACGATTTATGAAACGGATGAAGCAGGAAGATATAATGGTGAAGTGATTCCAATGTGGGATGCGGTTAGTAAGCAAAAAGCACTTCGTGAGTTAGTTGAAAAGTATGATATTGATTTAAGTCAAAGCTACGCCTATGGAGATACGACAGGGGATTTAACAATGTTCCATCATGTTGGAACACCATATGCGATTAATCCAACAAAAGAATTAATGATGAAGCTAATGGAAGATCCTGAATTAAAAGAAAAAATTAATGTGATTGTTGAGCGTAAGGATGTTAAATATAAATTAGATTTAAATCATATTGAATTAATTTAAGGATAAATGAGTAGGGACCGTGATGATGATTAAACATATTATTTGGGATTTTGACGGCACACTATTTGATTCCTATCCGGGAATGGTCAATGCCTTTTTAAGAGCATTAAAAAAGTATGAAATTGAAGCTGAGTATGATGAGGTTTTAAAGCTATTTTTGAATTCTGAAAAAACAGCCGTTCAATATTATCAAAATCAGTTTTTATTAGGTGAAGAATTAACTGAGGTATATCAAGATGAAAAAAGTCACATTGATTTATCAAACATGTTACCATTTCCATATGCTAAAGAGGTTTGTCAAAGAATTAAAGAGGCGGGAAGATATAATTACATTTTGACGCATCGAGGGAGTACTACTTACGACATTTTAAGAAAGAATGGAATGGTCGAGTTATTCACAGAGATCGTGACAAAAGATAATCAATTTGCGCGAAAACCAGATCCTGAGGCAATATATTACTTACTAGACAAGTATCAGATTCATCCAAAGGAAGCGATGATTGTTGGAGATAGAGAAATTGAAATTCTTCTAGGACAAAAGGCCAAGGTTAAAACTTGTTTTTATGAAAGTGGAAATAGAGAACCTGAATTGCAAGCAGATTATCGTGTGAAATCTCTTGAAGAGGTATTAACTATTTTAAATATTGAAAGTTAATCAAAAGGCTAGTTACCACAGGGATAGGTAACTAGCCTTTTGATATTTAGCCTTTTACAATTAAAACTTCAAATGGTTTTAAAATAAAGTTTTGGTGGATATCTTTATCAGTATCTACGACAGTGTAATGAGTTGGTAAAGCCTCTACTTCTACTTCATGGTTGTTAAAGTTTTGGATGAATCGATAGTTATCACGCGTTGAAACGATCACTCCTTTAGGAACATTGAAATCAGGAATCGTTGATAATTCAAGTTCCTGTACTAATTGAGAGTAGAAGTCATGGTAGAATGATTCTTCAAAACGAGTTGCGATATAGAACGCTTGTCCTTTACCGAAATGATTTAAGGTTAGGGCAGGCATTCCTTTGTAGAAGTCTTCATTGTATTTCATTAACGTTTGTGCGGTACTTGGGATGACTAAGTCACAAAGTTCTGATGAGGTGTAGCAGTCTTTTTCTGTTAACCAATGAGATGAGATAGAAGAAGCACTGTTGGTTTCTCCATCAAATAATCCATCAATTTCTTCACTGCGAAGACCCACAACCTCCATTAAACCGTGAGGGGTTCCTTCAAGGAAGCAAAGATCAGTTTCATTCACGATGCCACTCCAGTAAGTAGTCACGAGTGTTCCACCATTTGCAACGAATTCTTTAATTTTATTTTCAAATCCATATTTAAGCATGTACATCATCGGAGCGACAAATACTTTATATTTTGAGATATCACAGTTCATATCCACGAAATCAACTGGAATTCCCATTTCATAGAATGCCTTATAGTGTTCTTGAACCGTTTCTTTATAGTGCATTCCGATATTACGAGGTCCTTGCATATCATCGATTGCCCAGCGATTATCCCAATCGAATAAAATGGCAACCTCAGGATGAGTATTGGTTTTTAAAATATCTGATAATCCTTTTAGACGGGCCCCTAGCTCTTTGACGTCATTGAATACTCGTGTATCACTTTTTCCATAATGGTCGACTACCGCACCATGGAATTTTTCCGATGATCCACGGCTCTTACGCCACTGGAAGTATTGAACAGAGTTTGAACCGTGAGCAACAGCTTGCATAGAAGAAAGCATATGCATACCAGGTTTTTTTAGTTTCGCGACATTTTGCCAGTTTGTCATACTTGGCGTGCTTTCCATTAATAAGAAAGGTTCATTTTTAATTGAGCGCATAATATCATGCATCATGGCTGTATCGCAACCGATATTTAAATCACTTGATGTTGCTTTATGCCAAACCGGGTAGCTATCCCAAGAAACGATATCAATTTCATCTTTTAAATCGAAGTAATTGATTCCAAAGAAATAATACATCATGTTGATGGTTGTTGGTAATTTTGGATTAAATGGTTTAACACTATCACGCTCGTGACGAATAAAATCAATTGTTTGATCGCTAACGAAACGATTCCAATCTAAGTTTAAACCATGAACCATCATTTCACCATGTGGTGCGGGACTTTCGATTTGATCCCAAGATGTATAACGATGACTCCAGAATGTTGTCCACCAGGCATCATTAATAGCATCTAATGTTTTATATTTTTCTTTTAACCAATTTCTGAATGCTTCTTGGCAAAGTGGACAATGACATTCACCACCGTATTCATTTGATAAGTGCCATAAAATAACACCCGGATGATTGGCAAAACGTTTTGCTAACTCTCCATTAATTTGTGCCACTTTCTCACGGTAAATAGGTGAAGTGTAACAGTGATTATGACGAAGTCCAAATAAGTTACGGACACGATTTTTTTCAACACGTAAAACTTCTGGATATTTTTGTGCTAACCAGTTAGGTCGTGCTCCACTTGGTGTAGATAAAATTGTATAAATTCCATTTTCATATAAACGATCAATGACATTAGCCATCCAATCGAAGTTATAAACACCTTCAACTGGCTCTAGCATTGCCCAAGAGAACATCCCGATACTAACGACATTACAGTTCGCTTCTTTCATTAATTCAATATCTTTAGCTAAGATATCAGGACGATCTAACCATTGTTCTGGATTATAATCTGCTCCGTGTAAAAAGTCCCCAAAACTAAATTTTAAAGTTTCCATTTTAATTTCCCCTCACTAAAAATTTAACTTATATAACAAGATATTAACAGATAACCATATTAAATTATAGTAAAAATTAATAAAAAAATATAAAAAAATAAACCGTTTTCTAAATACCTGTTTTTATATAGCAAAATAGATGTTCTTATGACGAAAAGTGCGAATTTCTGTTGTCGAAAAGAGGAAAAATCATTTTAGTTATAGAATTTATTTTTTCTTTTTTAATTGAACGAAAATCGTCCCTAAAACGGCAAGAACTAAAACGATACCGCCAATCACAATTGGAATAATTCCTGATGATGTTTCAAGCGATAACTCAATCGTTGTTGTTTCACTTGGGAGGACATCAACTGCTGTAATGACGGACTTGAATCCAGATTTACTTACTTTTACTTCTGAAGTTTTTGAAGATTCTACATTTGTTAAGAAGAAGCGTCCATACTTGTCAGTTGAGCGAGTGACTTTCTCTTTTCCAACGGTTAGGATAACGGTCGCATCCGTTAAAATATTACCTTCTTCATCATAGACAATACCTGAAATCATCCCTTCTGTACTTCCTTCAGATGTATCCTTAAATGATTTTAGAGCAGGCAGTGCTTTTCCTTCAAAATCAAATAAAGTCGTGTTTGAAACAACGTTGTTTAAAGCCATGTCCTGGCTTCCATCTTCTGCGGCACCGCGAATCATTGCCCAGCCAACACCCTCATGATTAATCATCACTGGGTCCCAGTATAAATCTCCAATCACCCAGTTATTTTCAATGTTTCGAATTCCATTAAATAATTCATCTAAAAATTCTTTTTGTCCTTGTGGTGAGGCATCATGACTTTCAGGTCCATTTGTAATTAATTGTCCTGGTTTTTTATCGGCCGTAACAGGGTACCATTTATATCCTGTCTCCATAATCACAATTTTCTTTTGATACTTTTCACCGAGCATCTCAAACCAAGGCATCACATCTTCAACCGTTACCTCTGACCAAAATGGGTAGTATGATGAACCAATAATATCATAGTTCACCCCATATTTTTCACACTCATCAAAGAAATAAAAATAGCGATCGTCATCTCCTGCCTCGTCTAAGTGGAGAATGACTTGTGTATTTGTCGAGACTTCTTTAACAGCTTTATAGCCGGCATTTAGAAAGCGCGCTAGATTTTGAAAATTCACAACATTCCCATACGGATATAAAATTCCATATTGCATCTCATTTCCAAGTGAAATATATTCAGGCGTCGTCCCTTGATCCGCTAACGCTTGCATCACTTCTTTTGTATAGTCATAAACTAACGTCTCTAATTTATCAACCGCTTCTTTATCTGACATTCCTTCAATCGCTTCACGCCAATCGGCAGGAATTTCTTGATTTGCAGCATTTGGCCACCAGTCACTGTAATTTAATGTCACTTCAATTGCCATACCAACGTCTTTTGCACGCTTTGCACTTTTTAATAAATCTTCAGTATTTTGATACCCATCTGGTAGATAGTATCTAGGACTTGATTGTGATAAAAAATCACGTCCGACATTATTATGAGTACGGAGCCTGGCGAAGTTAAATCCATTCTCAGCTAAAATATGAAAAACATCCCGTGCATTTCCATCTTCATCAAAGTAAACTCCTCCGAGATCTTCAATAAAGTTAACCATTGTCAGGTCTCCGCCTTTTAACATGCGATACTCAGTATCCTTTTTCTGTAGGGATACCTCATCATAGTTTGACCAAGTGCCTGGTAGACCATTTGAGTAAATTCCAATGGTTGCTTCATTATTTAAAACTTCAAAATCTAATATAACTTTAATAAAGTCATCAGAGACAGGAATGCTTGTTCGTGCACCATTATTGGCGTAAACATAGTGTTCTTCTTGACCACCACTACTTGAAGAATAAAGTTCTAAACGATAAAATCCATTTTCAAGTCCAGTGATTGTTTGTTCGGTGCGAACTTCATAATCCTGATTTGAGAAATAATTTAGACTTGATGAGTCGTTGTATCCCCATGCGTTGCTAATACTAGCAGCCGTAGAATCCCCCTCGATTTGCCAGTTGTTCAAAGCATCATTGAAGCTTGAATTGCTAACTAAATCATTTTCTGCTAAGGCTGTTACACCAAAAATAGATGTACTACAGATTGCAGCTAGCATTACTTTTTTACTCTTATTTAGTAAGTACACTTGATTTCCCCCTCTTACGTTTTAAAAACGCTATCACTTTTAATTTACCATATATAGCTAAGTTTATCTACTAAAATAAAGTCGTAATATTACTAAATAAATAGGTTGATATTATTAAATTTATTTTCAATATTGGGACTTGTATCAACAGATAAGATATTTTATAATAATAATCGATAATAAATGATACGAAATGAGAACAAAAGCGGGTGAGATAGTGTTTTTACAAGAGCGATTAGATAAAATTGAGGAACTATTATTGATTGAGGGAAAAGTTTTAGTTCGAGATTTAAGTGAACAATTTAAGGTTTCAGAAAGCATGATTCGAAAAGATTTGCAAATGCTTGAAAAACAGGGGCGCTTAAAGCGAACATACGGAGGTGCTATTAGCATCCGTCCACTCGTTCACGATCAGGGAGTTAATACTCGAATGCATCATGATTTAGATAAAAAAGAGCTAATTGCTAAACGTGCGATTCCATTTATTAATGAAGGAGAAGTTATTTTTTTAGATATTTCAAGTACAAACTTTGCTCTCGCTAAACAATTATCTAAATTAAATAAACGTTTAACGATTGTGACAAATATGATTGAAATCCCCCCTTTATTTTCAGCTAACATATTTGTTGAAGTTATTATGGTTGGTGGTCAATATAATGCGACACTTGGTGGGATGATTGGGGCCCTTGCCAATGAGCAAATTGCGATGTGTAAATTCGATAAAAGCTTTATCGGTGTTGGTGGAATTAATGTGGATGAGAACTTTATTAGCAATTTTAATGCGGAAGAATCGATAACGAAGAAAACCATTATTAAATCATCTAAGGAAGTTTTCGTCCTAATAGAAAATGAAAAGTTTAACCGTGATGGATCTTATCAATTTGCGACGTTACAAGATATTACGCATCTCATGACGGATGCTAAGTTAGAAGGGCGTATTAAAGAAAAATTAGAACAAACAGGTCTTAACATTAGCTGTGAATAGGAGAGGGATTATGATTAAATTTATTGCGACTGATATGGATGGGACTTTATTAAATAGTCAAAATGAAATTCACCCATCATTTTATGAAACATTTAAAAAGTTAAAGGAAAAAGATATTATTTTTGCGATTGCAAGTGGACGCCAATACTATAACCTAGCCAAACGTTTTGAAGAATTAAAGGATGATTTAATGTTTATCGCAGAGAATGGAACGTTTGTGATGTATAAAGGTGAAGAGGTATTAATTAACGCTTTAGACAAACAAGTCGCCAAAGAATTAATTGAAGTGGGACGTCAAATTGATAATGCTTATATTATTGTCTGCGGAAAAAAGGCAGCCTATATTGAGAATACAGATGAAAGATTTGTGGAACAAGTTCAAAAATATTATGAAAGTCGTCAAGTCGTGAAGAGTTTTGATGAAGTGGACGATGATATTTTAAAAGTAACGATTTGCGACTTCTCAGGCTCAGAAAAAAATGCGTATCCATATTATAAAGATTATTATGAAACCCAACAGGTGTCGGTATCGGGCGAAATCTGGTTAGATATTACTGCTAAAGGTGCTAATAAAGGATATGCGATTGAACACGTTAAAAAATTATTTAAGTTAGAGCATGAACAAACGGCCGCCTTTGGGGATTACTTGAATGATTTAGAGATGATGCAAAGTGTTTACCATAGTTTTGCGATGGCAAATGCTCACGAACAGTTAAAACAAGTTTCAAGATTCATGGCGAAAAGTAATGATGAGAATGGTGTTGTCGAAAAGATTGAAGAATTACTTTCAATGATGGAATAAGTTAAAATCCTCTAGTTAAGCAATGATAGGTGGCATTGCGACTAGAGGATTTTTTTGTAGAAAATACAATAATCTTAAGAACTTCTTAAGTAATATCTTAAGATTATTTTGTTAAGATAAAGGTACAAAAAAAGTAAGAATTACTTTCGAAGTTAATTAGAGAATAAAGTGGAGGTTATGATGGTGAAGAAGAAAAAAATCGTTATTGGGGTGGGAGCTAGTCTTCTTACACTCATGCTAATAGTAGGCGTTATGAAATTTAATTCACAACCAGAAGTGGAACCGCAAATGCAATTTCAAAATACATATGTTGTTCCAAATCAAAAGAAAGTTATTTTATCAGGAAGTGTGATTCCATCACAATATACGACGTTCACAAAGGATGTGACGAAAGGTGAAGAAATGACGATTAATGTGAGTCATGGAGATTCAGTTCAAGTTGGTGATGTGTTAATCACTTATCATAATGCTGAAATCACGAGTCAAATTAATGATTTAAATGAACAGATTGCGACATTGAATGCTAAGAAAGCAAAATTATCGAGTGAAGGGACACCTGCAGCAAAGTCGGTGAATAAACAAATTAAATCGATTGAGGACCAAAAGTCAAAATTACAACAAGAAACTAAATCTCAAGTGAATCAGATTTTAAAGAAACTTGATGAATTAGTAAAACAAAAAAATGAGTTAAACCCAGATGATGAGAATGATGCCGCATTAGGGGCAGACCTTGACGTTCAAATTGAAAGCTGCTATGTTCAAAAGAATGAATTAGAATATAATTTACCCGGACAGGTAGCAGAATTTGATACACAGATTAGTGATTTAAGAAGTCAGCTAAGTGATGAAGATCAAGAAACATTTAATAGTTTAGACGAGCAAATTAACACGCTAGTTAAAGAAAAAACAAAACTTGAAGAAAAAGAATATATCAAAGAAGTTGCTCCATTTAGTGGTGTTGTTTCACTTGTTGAAGATTCAAGTTCAGAAAATCCAGTTGTTTTAAAGTTAAAGAGCCCTGATTTTTATGTCACAGCATCAGTTGGAGAAAAGGATTATGCGAAGATCAGTGTTGGAATGGAAGCTGAGACCTTATTAATTGCGACGAATAAAACGGTGAGTGGCAAAATTACCTTTATTGATGAAGATCCACTTCAAGCGACAAATACTTCAGGTACTTCAACATCATCGACGTATCTTGTAAAAGTTAGTTTAGATGATCAATCTGAACTCGTGAATGGGTATCAAGCTCAAGTTTCTATCAAATTAGCCGATCAATTAATTAGTATTCCAACCGAGGCGATTGTAGTTGAGGGTGATAGTCATTATGTTTATGTAGAAAATGGGGGAGAGTTTGCCAAACAAAAGATTGAGGTTGCAGGAGAAGAACAAGGTTATACAAAAGTTAAATCTGGATTAAAAGAGAAGGATGAGATTTTAATCAACCCAAGTGAAGGTGAAACTAGTGAGTAATTTAATTGAATTAAGAAATATTCAAAAGTATTATGATGTGGGAAAAGATAAGCTACATGTTTTAAAGTCAGTGAATTTGAACATTGAAACAGGTGATTTTGTTGTCATTATGGGGAAATCAGGAGGTGGGAAATCGACGTTATTAAATGTCCTTGGTCTTTTAGATCGATTTGAGGAAGGTGAGTATATCTTTGATGGTAAAGATGTCACGCATTTAACTGAAGTTGAACGATCTCATTTTAGAAATCGAAATATTGGATTTATCTTTCAACAGTTTCATTTAATTGGAACGTTAACAATTGGACAAAATATCGAATTACCGCTTCAGTATGACAACAGACTTGGAAAAAAAGAGCGACTTGAAAGAGTAAAACATCAACTTCAAATGGTTGGTCTTTTAGAAAAAATAAATCAGTATCCACATGAATTATCGGGGGGACAGCAACAACGTATTTCGATTGCTCGTGCCCTAATTAATGAACCACAACTAATTTTTGCAGATGAACCAACAGGGGCTTTAGATACAAATACAAGTAATGAAATTATGAACATTTTATATAATTTAAATCAAGCAGGAAAAACAATCGTCGTGGTGACACATGACCCTGATTTAGTGAAGTATGCCTCTAAAGTCATTTACCTGCGTGATGGGGTATTCAATGAAGAGGTGATGTCATGAATTTAATTAATATTATTCAAGGAGCTTTGATTAATATTAAGGCGAATAAAGTCCGCGTATTCTTGACGATGATTGGAATTATTATTGGGATTAGTTCTGTTGTTGTTATTTTAGCAATTGGTGATGGGGTAAAGGCCTACTTTGCTGAGACGACATCTGAACTTGGGGGAAATAAAATTGAAGTCAGTTTTTATCCGAATAATTATGACGATTTGTCAACGATAAAGCCAATCACAGATGATGATATCCTTATGATTGAAGAAATTAAAGGTGTTAGCAAAGCTGAAATTAATAAAGATTTTTATGGGGAATCTTCTTCAGATAGTTCTCCTACTTACCTATCAGGATCGGCTAGTATCTTTGGACAAAGTACATCGATTTTTGCCGAAGCATATGAAAATTATCCAGAGCCAGAACTTGCGGCAGGAAGATATTTTGAGAGTAGTGATGTTTTAAATGATGTTATCGTCATTACTTATCAAAATGCATTAAGTTTATTTAGCAGTCCAGAAGAGGCTATTGGAGTCGCTATCGATATAAATTCAACTATGTATGAGATTATCGGGGTACAAGCTAAACCAGCTAGTATCTTTGATTGGAGTTATGATTTAGTTCAACAGGCTTCACTTGATCGAACCCCTGTTACTTTAGTGGATGAGACAGAGTTTGCGCCTAGAAGTGCCTATATCTATATCGAAAATGGTTTTGACTACGATGCCGTAATCAGTGAGGTTATTAAGTCACTTGAAGAAGCGCATGAAGGAATTAATGGAAGCTATGAATCTTGGAATCCAGGTGATATGGTTAAAGAAATGAATGAGATGATTTCAGCGATTACCCTGTTTATTGCTTTTATTTCGGCGATTTCATTACTTGTAGGTGGAATTGGTGTCATGAATATCATGTACGTTTCGGTAACAGAACGTAGACGAGAAATTGGAATTCGTCGTGCCATTGGAGCAACTCCAAATTCTATTCTGTTACAATTTCTATTTGAAGCAATGTTTGTGACATTAATCGGTGGGATTATCGGGATTTTAACTGGTTTTGTATTATCTCAGATCGTTGGATTATTCTTACCATTTACTCCAATTTTATCACTATCTGCCTTTGTTGGGGCTTCTTCAACTTCGATTATTATCGGAATTATATTTGGAATTGTTCCAGCCCGTAAAGCTGCAAATTTAGAACCAATTAAAGCAATTTATAACTAGATATAAAAAATCAACCAGTTACTGGTTGATTTTTTATTTGATGTGTGTTCGGAAATATTGGAAGACATAACAGAGAAAACAAAATTCAATGACTTGTAATCCCATGAGTAACGCAAAAAATCCTGAGAAGAAACAAGTGAGAATATATAAGATAAGCCCAACGATTGCTATGATTAAGTAAACTTGTTGGTATGTTTGAATATCGAGTGATTCAGTTTCATCAGCTGCTGCTTTTATAATCAGGTAGAAGATAAAAAATTGAATGAGTAGTAGAGCGATAATCAGTATATAAGCGTATGTAGAGTTGTTTCCAATTAAATTATAAAATCCTTGTTGTAACAGTTCAAAGCAGGCTAGTCCGATACAGAGATATTTAGACAATTCAAGACCTTTATTTTGTTTATGTTGAGTCAAGAGATGGGTTCCAGTCACGATTAATAAGTAACCTGCTATGTTAACAAGCCATCCAACCAATGGTAGATTAAGATAAATGAAGACCATTCCAATTAAAATAAAAGTATAGGCTTTTTTCATTGTACTGACCCTCCTTTGTTAATGATAGTGTATTCTTATGCTAATTGATAGTTGTCAGTTATCGTGACTTTTATACCGATTATCGGCGAATTCTTTATGATTTTTACCTTCTTTATAAACTTGAGCTTTAGAGGGGAGCAAAGGCCCTGTCAAAAGTAGAACTGGTAATTGATGAATACTTTATGATATAAATAGAATAAGAAAGTTGAAGATTTAAGATGAAATGATTTAAAAGGATAAGGTTGATTGGGTATATACTATTGGTTAGAGTGTGATAAGGGAGGTTTTTTTATGAAGGACTGTATAAGTAAGAAACAAAAAGAGGAAATGATTTCAAAGCTTCAAACCTATTTTTTAAAAGAACGTGATGAGGAGTTAGGACACTTATCGGCAGAATTAATGCTCGATTTTTTGATTGATACAATGGGGCCACATTTTTATAATAAAGGGTTAGAAGATGCGCAGCGATATATGATCGAACGCGTAGATGAATTACTAGATTTACAAAAGTGAATCCCCTAGGCTAAGAAGTGTTAGCTCTTAGCAATCCTCAATAGCTAGGGCTTCATAGCCCCATCCTAGAGAAGCTATGTATCCACAATAGAGGGGCAATAAAAAATGAAGGCCTGAAATGATATTAAAGAAAAATGAATGTAGTTTTTAAAAATTCTTTACGACTAGGGGAGTTTCTCGTTTATAAGTAGTTATAGGGTCAGGTATTCGATGGTTTATGAATAAGTTTGCTGAAAAATTATTAGAAATATAAATGTATTAGGAGGCATAGAGATGTCACAGACAATTCAATTAGGAAAGTATAGACATTTTAAAGGGCAGGAGTATGAAGTATTAGCTATTGCTAAACATTCAGAAACTCTTGAAGAAATGGTTGTGTATAAAGCCTTATATGGTGAATTTGGTACTTGGGTACGTCCGGCTAGTATGTGGACTGAGACTATTACAAGGGATGGTCAAACGTTTAAACGATTTGAAAAGATAGAAGAATAACCCCAGTAATTGAGGATACCTTTGCTATTCGCAAAGGCAGGGGGCCCCATGTGGACTGAGACTATTACAAGGGATGGTCAAACGTTTAAACGATTTGAAAAGA
>OLNJ01000422.1_pt1 | contig 36664 bp, 36 predicted proteins | sample 1672191 | NCBI WGS metagenome assembly OLNJ01 (sample SAMEA3136657, study PRJEB25190) | human gut metagenome | biome: human gut; feature: human-associated habitat; material: faeces | place: Austria | collected 2013
AGCGCCGAGGGTAGTACGCAAGTGCGAGAGTAGGACGTTGCTGGGCCAAAGAAATAAAAAGCACTTAAATAGTGCTTTTTTTGCGTTTAAAAATTAATATAGTTATGTAAGTTCCCTACTTTCGATTTGTTCATATATTAACATGTAACATATCGAAAGTAGGGATTTATCATGTATTTTTTATCAATATTATTATTCTCTGCTGCAGTTACCTGTGATGGGTTAATCATAGGTCTCAGCTATGGAGCTAGAAAAGTTAAGATTAATTTCATGTGTAATCTTATTGTAGGTATTATTTCTTGTTTGGGAACGATGATTGGAATGTATACAGGCCAGTTATTTGATATATTTTTAGTTGAATCTGTGGCAACCTATTTAGGGAGTGTCTTATTATTCTTATTCGGATTATATATGTTTTATCAAGCTTTATATAAACAATTAAATGCAAGAAAACAAAAAGAAGCATTGATGACAAATGTAGCGGATTTAGCTGAGACGTTTGACAGAGACCACTCTAAGACAATTGAGGTAAAAGAGGCACTTATGCTTGGATTATTTTTGTGTATTAATAATATTGGGTTAGGTGTTGGTGCTTCTTTGACCGGTCTAAATATTCTACTTACTTCTATAACATGTTTAGTTTTAAGTGTCGTTTTTATAGGGGGTGGATGTCATTTAACTTATAATTTTCTTAGTGAAAAAACGGTTCAATATGCCGAATATGTAGCAAGTATAATGATTATGATTTTGGCTATATATGAATTGTTTTTTTAAGAGGATAGATATTAAATCTATCCTTTTTTTATTGAATGTAATTAATGTAAAAACTTATGCTATAATAGTTTATAGTTTATTAATTTATTTTGAAAATGTAGCAAATATAAAATCCATACTAAATTTAGTAGATATAATAATTATAGGTGATTAGATGAAGCATGTTATTAAGACACAATCAGTAGAAGAAACACAAAAAGTAGCTTATGCAATTGGAAAATGGGTTAAGTCAGGCATGATTTTAACATTGGAAGGAGACTTAGGAGCTGGAAAAACTACTTTTACTAAAGGGTTAGCTAAAGGATTGGATATTAAACGTAATGTTAATAGTCCAACATTTACGATAATTAAAGAATATCAAGGTCGGTTACCTTTATATCATATGGATGTGTATCGTTTGGAAAATGGTGCTGATGAAATTGGACTAGATGACTATCTATATGGTGAAGGAGTCTGCGTGATTGAATGGGCTAGTATGATTGAAGATTTACTACCAAATGAGCGACTAGATATTAAAATATTCCGTGATGGAGAGTTTGAGCGTCGTATTGAATTATTGCCAATCGGATCTGAATATGAAACAGTTAGTGAGGAGTTAAATTAATGTTCGTTTTAGGAATTGATACATCGAATACAATTTTATCTATTGCATTGGTTAAGGATGGTGAGACTTTAGCAGAGCTTACTGAGGCCACAAAGAATGATCATTCAAAAAAATTAATGCCAGCAATTCAAGACTTATTTAAGCAAGTACATGCTACTCCACAACAATTAGATCGTATTGTTGTTGCAGAAGGACCAGGTTCTTATACAGGTGTACGAATTGGTGTTACGGTAGCTAAGATGTTAGCATGGACATTAGAAAAAGAGTTAGTCGGGATTTCTAGCCTTGCGGTCATAGCTCGAAATATTGAAGAAGAAGGATTAATTATTCCATTATTTGATGCTCGACGTGAGACTGTATTTGCAGGTGTATATGATGGTAAAACTCATAATGTTGTTTTAGAAGATGGACACTATGAATTACGTCAATTATTGGAGCATTTAAAGGAAAGTCCTAAAACAATGTATTTCCTTGGCAATGATGTAAGTCGCTATTGGGATTTAATTGTTGAATATTTGGGAGAACAGGCAGTTCAAACGACTGATGAGGAGTTAAATATCCCACATGCGAGTATGCTTATAGAATGTGCTAAAGATGTTAAACCAGTTGAGAATATTCATTTATTTGTACCTAAATATCATCGTTTGCCTGAAGCTGAAATGAATTGGCTATTAGAACAGAAGAAGTAGGGATAGTATGATGATTAGAAAGATGAAGGAATCGGATATTTCTGTATTAAATCAAATACATGAAGAACTTTTTCATCAGAGTTTTAATTTTGTTGATTATGCAGCAGAAAAGATGTTTCATTATGGAATTGTACTAGAAGACAAAGGTGAGATTTTAGGATATTTAGTAGGCCAGTTAGTATTTGAAATGGGCGATTTATTTTATATTGCAGTTAATCCTACTAAACGTGGAAATGGATATGGATTAAAGCTTATGGATAAGTTTATTTCTGATGCGAAGTGTTTACTCGCTGAGACGATTTCTCTAGAGGTTCGTGTGAGTAATCAACCTGCCATTTCACTTTATGAAAAGTGTGGGTTTTTACGTGCGAGCGTACGAAAGAATTATTATTCAGATGGTGAAGATGCTTTATTGATGGTTTATTATTTTAATACATAGAAATGGTGGTTTGAATGAAAAAAGATGTTTTAGTATTAGCAGTAGAGAGTAGTTGTGATGAAACGAGTGTTGCTGTTGTTAAAAATGGTACTGAGATTTTAGCCAATATTGTAGCATCACAAATTAAGAGTCATCAACGCTTCGGTGGTGTTGTTCCAGAGGTTGCGAGTCGTCATCACGTTGAGAGTATAACGGGTGTATTTGAGGAAGCTTTAGAGGTGGCTAACGTAACATGGAGTGATATTGATGCGATTGCTGTGACAGAGGGTCCAGGATTAGTAGGATCATTGTTAATTGGAATTAATGCAGCTAAGGTGTTATCATTTGTTCATAATATTCCGTTAGTGGGAGTTCATCATATTGCAGGTCATATTTATGCGAATCAATTAGTAGAACCTTTAGAGTTTCCGTTATTGGCTTTAGTTGTGTCTGGTGGTCATACTGAATTAGTTTATATGAAAGATCATTATGATTTTGAAGTGATTGGTGAAACATTAGATGATGCTGTGGGTGAGGCATATGATAAGGTTGCTCGTACGTTAAAATTACCGTATCCAGGTGGGCCTCATATTGATCGTTTAGCAGCTGAGGGTGAGGATATATATAAATTACCTCGTGTTTGGTTAGACAAAGAGGCGTATGATTTTAGTTTCTCAGGATTAAAGTCTGCGGTTATTAATACGGTTCATAATGCTACGCAACGTGGGCAAGAGATTGTTCCACAAAATTTAGCAGCAAGTTTTCAAGCGAGTGTTGTTGAGGTATTAGTAGAGAAAACGATGCGTGCTGCCCGTCAGTATGGTGTTAAACAGATTATTGTAGCTGGTGGAGTATCAGCTAATAAGGGATTGCGTCATGCACTTGAAGAGGCTGTATCGAAAAATTCTGATGTAAAGTTAACGATTCCGCCATTATCTCTTTGTACAGATAATGCAGCAATGATTGGAGCTGCCGGAACACAAGCTTATTTAAAAGGACATCGTAGTGGTCTTGATATGAATGGAATGCCAGGAATGGAATTACAATCTTTATAGTCTTTAAATCGGTATATCGAGAGGTATACCAATTTTTTTATGTTTAAATATTTAAAAAGAACAAATGAATTCTTAGTTATTGAGAGTGATTTATATTAATAGTGTAAAGGTAATTGTTTCGAGATCTCATTATATAAAAAACTCTATCTGTGTAGATAGAGTTATAGGTGGTTAGATTATTTATTTCTCGCAGCATGACGTGCACGATTAGCTTTTGCATAAGCTTCACGAGCATTTTTATAATGGATGCCTCCTTCATTATTTAATGCTTTTGCCCATTCACGATGTCCGACTTTTGTCCAATGACTTGCGATTCTGTCATAAGTGGTATTTTTATTAATTCCACGTGACATTTAGCACTCCCCCTTTTGTTACATTATATTCAGCGGATTATCGCAATATTCTAAAAATATAGAAAAAAAGTCTCGATTTTCGAGACTTTTTTTGGTTACGCTAGTGATTCCCATGTTTCCATTGCATCAGCTAATAATTGTTCAAGTTCTTCAATGCGTGATTGAACTTCCGCTGATTTTTGTGTATCAAGGTAAACTTCTTCTTTGAAGAGTTCAGCTTGATTATAAGCTAATTCTTCTTCGTATTCTGAAATTTTTGTTTCGATATCTTCTAATTGACGTTTACGTTGTTGCTCTAAGCGACGTTGCTCTTTTTGTTTTTGATAATCAGTTATGGTTGGTTCATCATTTTTCTTAGAGTTTTCGGCTTGTAGTGCTGCTTCTTTTTCAGCTAATTGTTGTTTTTTTTCAGTGTAGTCTGAATAGTTTCCAATATATGAAGTTACACCATGTGGAGTAACCTCTAAAACACGTGTCGCAATTTTATCGATGAAGTAACGGTCATGAGAGATGAAGAAGACAGTCCCTTCATAGTCTTCAAGTGATAATTCAAGCATTTCTTTACTATCAATATCTAAGTGGTTAGTCGGCTCATCGAGTAATAAGAAGTTGTTTTTTTCAAGCATGAGCTTACATAATGTGAGTCGAACTTTTTCTCCACCGGATAACTGATTAACGGTTTTAAAGACATCATCACCTGTAAATAAAAAGTTTCCAAGTAAGGTACGAATATCTTTTTCAAGTCGTCCAGGGAAACAATTCCAAACTTCATTTAAGACTGTATTGCTAGAGTTTAGGTTAGCCTGCTCTTGATCGAAATATCCCATATCTAAGCTTTTTCCATAATAGATATCTCCTTTAAGTGGGGGAAGGGTTTGTGCAACTGTTTTCAAAATAGTTGATTTTCCGATTCCATTAGGACCGATTAAAGCTACTCGATCAAGTCGATTAATTTGAAAGTTTAAATCGTCTGTAATCACCTGATTGTCGTACCCAACGCTTAAATTTTCTACTTTTAAAACGTCATTTCCACTGCGACGGTCAATTTCAAATGTGATTCCAATTGATTTATCGTTAATTTTAGGTATTTCAATACGTTCCATTTTCTCAAGTTTTTTACGTCGAGATTGGGCTTGCTTTGTCGTAGAGGCACGAACGATATTACGGCTAATGAAGTCTTCCATTTTTGAGATTTCTTTTTGTTGCTTTTCGTATTGTTTCATTAAAGAGCTATAAGCAACGGCTTTTTGGTCGATATAGTCTGAGTAATTTCCTTTGTATTTCGTACATTTTCTATATTCAATTTCATAAATAGTTGTAGCAATTTGGTCGATAAAGAAACGGTCGTGGGATACGATAACAACGGCGCCTGAATATTTTTTTAGGTATCCTTCTAACCATTCAATTGTATCAATATCTAAGTGGTTGGTTGGCTCATCGAGAATTAAGATATCTGGTTTTTGAAGTAGAAGTTTTGCTAACGCTAAGCGGGTTTTTTGTCCTCCACTTAAGTTTGAAATTTTTTGGTCAAAACCAATTTCATTGAATTTGAATCGATTTAAAATGTTATTAATTTCAGCTTCATAGGTGTAGCCACTCATTAATTCAAATTGGTGATTCATATTTTGGTATTGTTCGATAATTTTTAGGTAGGCTTCAGTTGTAGGATCAATTTCAGCCATTTTTAAACTTAATTCTTCTAATTGTTTCTTTAATTGAAGTGTTTTACTAAATACTTTTAACATTTCATTATAAATAGTATCGTCTGAATTAACATGGCTTGATTGTGCAAAATAACCAAGGATGACGCTTTGGGGTTTATGGATTTCACCTGAGTCAAAGTCAATTTCATCTGCAATCATTTTTAGTAGTGTTGATTTTCCAGCTCCATTACGTCCAACAACTGCTATGCGCTCACCCTTTTTGACTTCAAATTGGACGTTTTCAAGAATTGGCGTTCCTGAATAGAGTTTCGTCAATTTACTTGTTTGTAATAAAATCATGGTCTATCTCCTTTAAAAAGTTACGTTGTTTGAATTTAGTTTTTAAGGTTATGAGGTTATTAAAAACTCTGTGACTTTAATAATAAGTATAATGCTTAATCTCAAGATGTGCAACGGACACTAATGTAAATAAGGGACGATTTTTGAAGTAATTTAACATATAGACGTTTTATGCTCGTGACAGTATTCACATTGCATTATTTTCATGATATTATTTTAATATGGTAAAGGAGGTTTTTTATGCTATCAAATATTCCGAATGCAACAATAAAAAGATTATCATTATACCGTCGCTGTTTCGTTGAATTAGATGAGATGGGGGTAAAACGAATTCAATCAAGCGAATTGAGCCAAAAAATTGGAATCGATTCAGCTACAATTCGTCGTGATTTTTCATATTTAGGTGAATTAGGACGCCAAGGTTATGGTTATGAAGTTAGAATTGTACTAGAAGCATTCAATAACTTGTTAAAAACAGAAGACGTTCAAAGCTGTGTTTTAATTGGGGTAGGTAACTTAGGACGTGCCTTATTAAAATATTTTAGTTCAGATAAATTCAAAAAACGCGTCTTCAGAACACCAGTTAACTTAGTTGCTGGGTTTGATACGGATGAGTCATTAGTGGGACAATGTATCGGCGATTTACCTTTATACCATTTAGATAGTTTAAAGGATTATATTGAGGAGCATAAAGTAACATATGTTATTTTAACGGTACCACCAACGGTAGCACAAGCTGTCGCTACATCATTAGAAGGATTGGGAATCAAAGGGATTTTAAACTTGTCATCAACAGTAATTAATGTGAGTGAAGAGATTACAGTTCATGAAGTTGATTTAAATATGGAACTAGAAACGTTATTCTTTTATGTATTCCAAAAAGAACAAGCGGGACGATAATTTATAAGGGATGTTATATGAGGGGGAAAAGCTTATAATCTTTAGGATTATAAGCTTTTTTATTGAATAAAAAGTGTCGAAATGACGCAAATTTTATAAGAATAAGGAGTTTTTATTATGTAAATGTAAGCGTCATAATTAATCTGTGGTTTATAATGGAAAAATCTTTTGTTTTGGTTGAAAAAAGGTTATAACCTAAGTATAATAAAAAGCGATGAGATGGGGAGAGTTGATGGTGATCATATAGACATCAATCAAATAATGACCATGGATTCAAATTTAAATTTCGATGCGTTGCATTCTTAGGAAGCGACAGTGGAGGAGAAGAAAAATGAATAGTACAAGAAAGAAAACAAAATTTTTAGTTTTACTGACAATGTTTTGTAGTATTGAGGTCGTTTTAATGTTTACACCACTTGGATTTATTCCACTTGGTCCAATTCGCGCGACAACTTTGCATATTCCGGTTATTTTAGCGGGGATGTTACTTGGCGTTAAAGGTGGAGCAATAACTGGTTTAGTCTTTGGACTTGGAAGTGTGTTAATTAATACGATTACCCCAACGATTACATCGTTTGTATTTACTCCGTTTTATTCATTGGGTGAGTATCACGGGAATTTAATGAGTTTAGTCATCGCAATTGGCCCACGTGTATTACTTGGAGTCATGAGTGCATTGTTATATACTTGGTTTAAGAAACGAAATCATAATGTTGCAGGTAGTGCTGTTACGGCATTGGTCTGTACGATTATGCATAGTGTTTTAGTTTTAGGTATGATTTATTTATTCTTTGGTCCAAGCTATGCAGCGGCTAAAGGGGTAGATGTTTCAGAATTATTTGTGCTTTTAATGGGACTTATCACAACAAATAGTGTGTTAGAAGCAATTTTAGCCACTGTTGTAACGACACCATTAGTTAAGGTATTAGAGCCGATGATGAAGAAGGTGATGTAATTGAGCAAAAAGACGATTGTCTTAGGTGTCACGGGCGGTATTGCAGCATTTAAAAGTGCTCAGATTGCTAGTAATTTATATAAAAAGGGCTATGATGTCCATGTGATTATGACTAAAAATGCAACCGAGTTTATTCAGCCGTTAACATTTGAAACGTTAACTCATAATCGAGTATCAATTGATACGTTCGATCGTAATTTTGAGTATAATGTGAATCATATTTCATTGGCACAACGAGCAGATTTATTTGTAGTGGCTCCAGCATCAGCAAATTGTATTGCTAAGTTTGCTCATGGATTAGCAGATGATATGTTATCAACAACATTTTTAGCAGCGTCTTGTCCTAAATTAATTGCACCTGCAATGAATACGGGAATGTTAACTAATCCTATTACACAACGAAATATCAAGATGTGTAAAGAAGCTGGTATGCAATTTATTGAATCAGGCAGCGGTTATTTGGCTTGCGGTGATATTGGTGCCGGAAGATTAGCTGATGTAGATGATATTATGGATGCTATTGAATGGGCAATCGTTAAAGAAAAGCCACTTGAAGGAGTCAAGGTTGTTGTAACGGCAGGTCCTACACAGGAAGATTTAGACCCGGTTCGGTTTATTACGAATCACTCAAGTGGAAAAATGGGGTATTCAGTAGCCCGCGCAGCTAGAAATTTAGGAGCAAATGTAACGTTAATTTCAGGTCCGGTTAATTTAAGAAAGCCAGTGGGAATTGAAGTTATTAACGTTCGTACGGCAACGGAAATGTTTGAAGTATTCGATTCATTAAAGTCTCAGTATGATATTTTAATTAAATCAGCAGCTGTTTCAGATTACGGTGTTGAATCTGTTGCAAATCAAAAGTTGAAAAAATCTGGTGATCGATTGACTTTAGAATTTGTTATGAATCAAGATATTTTAGCTTATGCTGGTCAACATAAATTACCGCATCAAGTGGTTTGTGGATTCGCAATGGAGACTGAAAATTTAGTCGAGTTTGCGACTAAAAAATTAATAAATAAGAAAGCTGACATGATTGTTGCTAATCAGTTAACAGATGAAGGTGCAGGCTTTAATAAAGATACAAATTTAGTTACATTTATTACGGAATCGAACTGTGAGAAGCTTGATTTAATGAGTAAAGAGGCAGTTGGATATGAGATTTTAAGTCGTCTGATGACGATGTTAATGGAGAAAAGAGGAGAAGTATGTTAGTTGTTATTGACGTAGGAAATACAAACATTACATTAGGTGTGTATAATCAAGATGAGCTAATTGCTAATTTTCGATTAACAACTAAGATGCAAAGAACGTCAGATGAGTTTGGAATTACGATTTTGTCGTTTTTCCGTACGAAGGATATTAACCCTTTATCGATTGAAGCTGTCTTAATTTCTAGTGTTGTGCCGAAGGTTATGCATTCTTTAACTAATGGAATTCGTAAGTATTTTAACTTAGAGCCGATGATTGTAGGTCCTGGCGTGAAAACAGGTATTTCGATTAAAACAGAAAATCCAAAAGAGGTTGGAGCAGACCGAATTGTAGATATCGCAGCCGCTTATCATATTTATGGAGGACCTGCGCTAGTGATTGATTTCGGAACGGCGACAACGTATGATTATGTTAATGAATTTGGAGAATTTGAGTTTGGCGTAACTTCACCTGGAATTGAAATTTGTGCTCAAGCATTATGGACTCAAGCTGCTAAATTACCAGAGATTGAAATCAAAAAGCCTGAGTCAATTGTGTGCCGAAATACAATTACAAGCATGCAAGGTGGACTTGTCTTTGGATATATTGGACAAACTGAATATATTATTAAAAAGGTTAAAGAGCAAGTTGGCAAGGATCTTAAGGTTATTGCAACTGGGGGTCTTGGTCGAATTATTTTTAATGAAACGGATATGATTGATGTTTATGATCCAGATTTAGGATTTAAGGGAATGAAAATCATCTATCAAAAAACAAAACAAAATTAGAGAAATAAAAAGTTAGGAAGATTTTAAATCGTTCTAACTTTTTTCATTTCTCGACAAGTAGCATTTTAATAATTGGAATGCTCAATAAAATTAAGCATATTTATGGAAAGAGTGACTATAATAAATAGGAATTTGGTTTTTATCTATTGCCAATATTTATTAGTATTTGTATAATCAACACAGTAGCACTCTTACATCTTGAGTGCTAAAACGAGGAGGGAACATTATGTTAAAACCACTGAATAATCATGTTGTACTTGAAGTTGTAGAAGTTGAACTAACAACGGCAAGTGGAATTATTCTTTCAAGAGAAGCTGCAAAGCCAAGTCATTCTGAAGGTGTTATTTTGGCTGTGGGAGAAGGGCGTATTCTTGATAATGGACAACGTTTACCACTTGATGTTATGGTGGGACAACGTGTTATCTATAATGGATTTGGTGGAACTAAGGTCAACCATCAAGGGAAGGATTTAGTGATTGTTTCATCTGAGGATATTTTAGCAATTGTTGAATAATTGATATTAAAATAGTTTAAATATAGGTGATAAGGGAGGAATTTTAATGGCAAAAGAAATTTTATTTGCTGAAGATGCTCGTCGTGCGATGATTCGTGGTGTGGATAAGTTAGCTGATACAGTAAAAGTAACGCTTGGACCTAAAGGAAGAAATGTAATCCTTGAGCAAAAATTTGGAGCACCTCAAATTATTAATGATGGGGTTTCGATTGCAAAGGAAATTGAACTTGAGGATAAGTTTGAAAACATGGGAGCTCGTTTAGTGGCTCAAGTAGCAAGTCGTACGAATGATGTAGCAGGTGATGGGACAACGACGGCTACGGTTTTAGCACAAGCTATGATTCGTGAAGGAAATAAAAATATTGTAGCAGGTGCAAATCCAATGACGATTCGTCGTGGAATGGAACGCGCTGTTAAGGTTGCGGTTGAAGCATTAAAATCGGCTTCTAAACCGATTGAAGGAAAAGAATCGATTGCTAATGTTGCAGCTATTTCTGCAGCTGATGAGGAAATTGGTAAGTTAATTGCAGAAGCAATGGAACGTGTTGGAAATGATGGTGTGATTACATTAGAAGAGTCTAAAGGATTCGAAACAACAATGGATATTGTTGAAGGAATGCAATTTGATCGCGGATATTTATCATCATATATGGTAACTGATACAGATAAAATGGAAGCAATTTTAGATAATCCATATATTTTAGTGACGGATTCAAAAATATCGACTTTACAAGATATTTTACCAATTCTTGAACAATTAGTTCAAACAGGTCGTCCAATGGTGATTGTGGCAGATGATGTTGAAAATGAAGCGTTGGCAGCTTTAGTTGTAAATAAGTTACGTGGAACATTTAATGTTGTAGCGATTAAAGCTCCTGGATTTGGAGATCGTCGTAAACGTATGCTTGAAGATATTTCAATTTTAACGGGTGCAGAGTTAATCACTGAAGAGCTAGGATTAGAGTTAAAAAATACAACTCTTGATCAATGTGGTCATGCAGGACGTGTTATTGTAACAAAAGATCATACAACGATGGTTGAAGGTGCCGGATCACAAATTGATATTCAAGCTCGTATTGCTCAAATTCGTGCAGAACTTGAAAATACAACGTCTGAATTTGATCGTGAAAAATTACAAGAACGTTTAGCAAAACTTTGCGGTGGAGTTGCGGTTATTAAAGTAGGTGCTGCAACTGAAACAGAATTGAAAGAGCGTAAATTACGTATCGAAGATGCGTTAAATGCAACACGTGCAGCGGTTCAAGAAGGAATTGTTGCTGGTGGTGGAACAGCCTATATGAATATTTATAATGAAGTAGCTCGAATTGATGCTAAAGGTGATGAAGCGACAGGAGTTAAAATTGTTTTAAAGGCATTAGAAGCTCCAGTACGCCAAATTGCTGAAAATGCAGGAATCGATGGATCAGTTATTGTGTATCGATTAAAAGAATTAGAAACTGGATTTGGATATAATGCGGCAACTGATGAGTTTGTTGATATGTTCAAAGCTGGAATTGTTGACCCAACAAAAGTAACACGTTCAGCACTTCAAAATGCGGCAAGTATTTCTGCTTCATTCTTAACAGCAGAAGCTGCAGTTGTTGAAATTGAAAAGCCACAGGCCGCACCTGCAATGCCTGAAATGGGTGGAATGCCATACTAATTATTTAGCTTTATAAAAGAGAGAATCAATTGTTTGATTCTCTCTTTTTGTATAAAGTTAACATGAGGTATAATAAAAGAAAAATACAGGGAGGATCTGAAATGTTGAAAGGAATTGGAACAGATATTGTTGAGATTAATCGTATCAGTTCTTTAAATCATAAAGAAAGATTTGTTAAAAAGTTACTAAGCAATGATGAGTATCAACTATTTTTAAATTTTAAATCTGAGAAAAGACAACATGAGTTTTTAGCCGGACGCTGGGCAGTAAAAGAAGCGTTATATAAGGCTCTTGGAACTTACTGTGATGGCAAATCATATACTGAGTTTAGTATTTTAAATGATGAAAATGGAAAACCATATTTAGATAAGCCTCAGTTAGAAGACATTCATTTGAGTTTAAGTCATTGCGAACAATATGCAGTGGCATTTGTTGTTGTAGAATCAAATTAAAACCAGTTGCCTATCAGTGCAACTGGTTTTAATTATTAGTCATTTCTACTAGAGAAGAGTAGAGCAATATTTATAAGTCCTGCGATTCCAACTAATCCATAAATAACTCTTGAAATAATTGCTGTTTGCCCACCAAATAAGTAAGCAACTAAATCAAATTCAAAAAATCCAATTAGTCCCCAATTTATTGCACCAATAATTGTTAGAACTAATGCAATACGCTGAATAATAGCCATCTTCGATGCTCCTTTCGTTTTGAATATTATTAGTATTTAATTAATATGGTAGTTTTATGTATTAGAAAGCATAAATTAAATATCGAATTCATATTATTTATTGAAATGAACTTAATAAAGAGGTGGATAGCGATGAAGAAATTATGTTTAGTGTTCGCAGTAATGCTTACCGTGCTATTAGCAGGATGCGGAGAAATGTCACAGCAAGACGTCGTAGATAAGTTAACAAGTAATCTCGACGATGCGAAGTCTTATTATGCAACTGGGGTTATGGAAGTTGATAATAATGGACAAATGTATCAATACAACGTAGAAGTGGCTTACCAACAACCAAATTACTACAAAGTAACATTGAAAAATGAAACAACTAACAATGAACAAATCATCTTAAAAAATGACGATGGAGTTTATGTTTTAACACCAGCGTTAAACAAACAATTTAAATTCCAAAGTGATTGGCCATTATCAAGTTCACAAGTGTATTTATATCAATCATTATTATCAGATATCTTAAATGATACTGAAACTTCATTCTTATCTGAAGACGATTGCTATACATTTGAGACAGTAGCTAATTATCATGGAAATCGTGATTTAACAACACAAAAAGTGGTGTTTGATAAAAAATCATTAACACCAACTGAAGTGTATGTGATGGATGCGGAGGGAACACCACGCGTTTCAATGAAATTTACATCATTCAAATTTAATGAGGATTTAGCTGATGGATATTTTGATTGTCAACAAACAATGGAGTATTCTCAAGAAACAATGGGCGAAGGTGTAATTAACACATTAACAGGTGAATTGTATCCTTCATATTTACCAGAGGGAACAACTCTTTCAAATAAACAATCAATTGAAACTGAAATGGGTGAACGTATTATTATGACGTTCGATGGAGATAAAGACTTCACAATGATTCAAGAACCAGCTTCTTATTCAGAAACTGGTAATCTTGAAACAGTGGCAGGAGAGCCTGTTTTAATTAACGGAACAATTGGAGCTTTAAGCGACAATTCAATTACTTGGGTTGATCGTGGAGTAGAGTTTTTCTTAGTTTCTGAAACATTAGAAGAAGATGAATTAGTATCTGTTGCTTCTTCTATGACTAGTTATTTTGAAAAATAAGAGTTAAAAGAAGGACTGCCTAGGCAGTCCTTTTAAATTAATTAAATAAGTTTGAGAGATAGTTAATTAAATCGAATTGAAATAAGTCGTTCTTTTCAATAATTTTACAATTTGGAAAATCAGTTTGCAAGGCTTTAATATAATCATCATCTTTTTCTGATATGACGATTTCACATGTATTGTTAACAGAATGAGATGTCATTTCGGTTGAATAAGAATTAGAATAAATTTGATTTTGCTGATGACTATTTATTTTTAAATCTTTTGAGTGCAGTTGATAGAATATGATGCAAATAAAAAGGATACTACTAATAGATAAGATATAGCCAAGTATCTTTTTAATTGGATATTGATTGTTTTTCATGTTGAATACTCCATTCTGAAAAAAAGCTATATATTATATTAATAAAAAAAACTATGTTTTTCGTGTGTACAAAATGTATTCATTTATGTTAAATTTTAAATAGATTATTTTGTTCACTATTGGAGAGTGTTGAGATGAGTATTAGATATAAAGTATTAGTAGCAGAAGATGAAGTGAAAATTAGAGAGATTTTAGTTGATTTTTTAGGCGATTATTTTGAAGTAATTGAAGCGAAAGATGGGGAGGAAGCTTTACGTTTATTTCATTCACAACAAATTGACTTAGCATTATTAGATTTAATGATGCCAGGAAAAGATGGCTTTTCAGTATTAAAAGAGATTAGATCGGTTTCTAAGGTTCCAATTATGATTTTAACGGCACGTTCAAGTGTTGAAGATCAAGTGAAGGGTTATGATTTAAAAGTTGATGATTATATTACTAAGCCTTTTGAAAATAAAATTTTATTAGCAAAAATTAATCGATTATTGGCTCGTACGAATGAGGAAGATGAAGTAACAACTTATGAGTTAGCTTTTGATGGACTTGTCGTTAATAAGTTATCACGTACAGTACGTATCGATAATGAGTTAATTGATTTTAGACCAAAAGAATTTGATTTACTTGTCTTTTTAATTGAAAATCATCGTATTGCACTAGATCGCGATCGCATTTTAGATGCGGTATGGGGGATTGATTATTTTGGCGATACTCGTGTAGTCGATACACATATTAAAAAAATTCGTAAAAAACTAGGAAATTACGCACGATATATTCATACTGTTTTTGGGGTTGGATATAAGTTTGAGGTGATCTAGTTTTGCGTTTAGCGACTAAAATCTTTTTATTATTATTCGGATTATTTTTTGCGACGATTAGCTTAGATATTGCGGCTCAATATTATTTTTATGATTTTGCTTATCCAAGTTATAAACAAAATCAGATTTATCAGTTGGTTTATGAAATTAAAGAAGATATGCTAAATATTGATTTTTATTCGCCGGAGTTTATTTCATATTTAAATGATGTGAAGGATAATCATTTAGTAGAGTATGATATTTATAGTCCGACGACGACTCAACTGAATTTAGATCGATTAGCTGAGAATGATATTTTCTTTGAATCTTCTAGAGTTGAGAATGTGACGTCATTTCATTATTATACGACGGTAACGTTTAAAGAAGGTCAACAATTGATTTTAAAGTTTACCTATTCATTACAAGTTTTAGGTGAGATGTTAGCCGTTTTTACAAACTATTATATTTTTATTTTTATGATTTTAGCAATTTTAGTTTTAGTATTTGCGATTTGGTTAACCGAGCATATTACAAAGCCATTATTGCATATGAAGCGGGTTACAACGAATATTGCGAATATCGATTTTTCTGAGAAGTGTCAGGTTAGTTCTGATGATGAGTTAAAGGATTTAGCAACAAATATTAATGTGATGAGTGATAATCTTCATAATACGTTAAGTGAGTTAAAGGCAGCTAATGAAAGACTAAAGGATGATATTGCAAGAGAACGTGAATTTGAGCAGATGCGATCTAATTTCTTTGCGACGATTTCACATGAATTAAAGACGCCGTTGACGATTATTAAGGGGATTGCGAATCGCGTTAAATCAAAGCCTTTGACTAAAGATGAGATGACCGTTCAGGTTGATTCGATTATTGAAGAAGTCGATCGTATGACGATGATGGTTCAGGATACGCTTAACTATATGCGAATGGAATCGAAGCCGGATGAGTTAGATTTAAGTAGTTTTAATTTGAAGATGTTGGTGGAGCATGTTCATAAGAAGATGAGTCATTTAGCTGAGGAGAAGCATTTAAATGTGTTGACTGATTTAGATGATGTTTATGTTGAGGCAGATTCTGATCAGATTATGACCGTTGTAATGAATCTTTATTCGAATGCAATTCGGTATACTTCTTCTGATGAGGCGATTTATATAACGATTGAGCGTTATGATAAAACGGCACGTTTTGAAATTGAGAATACAGGAATTTTTATTCCTGAAAATGAGTTAGATTTAATTTGGGAGCCATTTTATCGTTTAGAAAAGTCTCGTAATCGTGATAGTGGTGGAACAGGACTTGGATTATTGATTGTGAGTAAGATTTTAGAGTTGCATCAAAGTAATTACGGCGTGATCAATACGGAGCGGGGAGTTAAATTCTATTTTGAATTAAATATTGATCCTGATTTTGATGAATAATGAATCTAAAATTGATGCTCAGTTTGAGTCTTAAATTTCATATCAAGTTTCTATAATGTAGTTAACATTTTAAAAAAATAGTCATGAGCATGAGCTTATGACTATTTTTTGTTTTTGAGTCATATAGTTTAGTTATAGAGGAGGGAGATAAATCAATGAAGATGAGAGTAAATAAAAGGTTGAATACGGTCCATCCTTCGATTATCAGGGAAATGAAGAATTTAGCAGATTCCTATGATGATGTCGTTGATTTTACACTTGGGGAGCCTCATTTATTTCATGAGACGTATGAGTTAATCCGCAAGGATTTACATCGTCGTTTGTTAAAAGATTCGTTAGGGTATGCGAATTTTTTTGGAGTTCCTGAGTTGAAAGAAGCACTGTTAGCATATTGTAAGGAAAAATTTCATCAAGAGTATACGATGGATGAAATGATTATTACAAACGGTGTTTCAGAATCGATTAGTGCTGTTTTGAAGGTTATTCTTGAGGAGGGGGATGAGGTAATAGTTTTTAATCCCTCATTTGTACTTTATCAAAGTAATACTGAGATGAATGGTGGTACAGTTGTTCCTTACGATATGTTATCAACAAGTATGAGAATTGAAAAAGAGAAGTTATTAAGTTTGATCACAGATAAGACGAAGGCTATCATTTTAAATTCGCCTTGTAATCCAACAGGAAAGTTGATGACTGAATCAGATTTGGCATGTATTTATGAGTGCATTAAAGATAGACCGATTTTTGTGATTTCTGATGAGATTTATAGAGAGCTTTTGTTTGATAATCAAGAGTATCCATCTATTAGTCAATATCATGATTTGCGTAATCGATTGTTTGTGATGAATGGTTTATCGAAGTCTTTTGCGATGACGGGGTGGCGAGTTGGGTATGTGATGGGACCGCGTCACTATATGAAATTAGTTGGGTTGGTACATCATAATATGGTAGCATCGGTTAGCACGGTTTCTCAGTATGGGGCTATCGAGGCTTTAAAGCATCCGGAGATTTTGGATAATATTAGGTCTTATTATAAGAGAAATCGTGATTATGCATATGAGAATCTAAAGCCTTATTTTAAGAATATTGTGAGACCTGATGGAGCTTTTTATTTGTATTTAGATGCGAGTGAGTATGGATTGTCTTCAAAGGAGTTTGCGATTAAATTATTAGAAAATGAAAAGGTGGCACTTGTTCCAGGAATCGCATTTGAGGTAGAGGATTCTGGCTATGTTCGTTTATCTTATTGTTGTGATTATAATGTTTTGAAGGAAGGGATAAGAAGAATTCAAAATTTTAGAAATATCTTGTAAAAACACGTATGATTTCCTTTTTTGTGATAAAATATTGTCGGACTTCATTTGATTAGGTAAGATTATTGATTTTTAGAAAACACTAATTGAAGTAAAAAAAGAGATTGTATTTGAAAGAGTGAAGAGAATGACAAATTATCAATATAGAGGAAATACATATAGAAAGAAGAGAGTAGTAAAGCGAAGAAGAATTAATAAAGTACGTTTTAGTATTTTTATTTTAATTAGTTTATTGCTTATTTTGAGTTTATTCTTTGGTATAAAAGCTTTGTTAACAGATAAGGTACTGGTTCAGTTCGGGATAACAAATGATTTAAATGAGGAAGTAGGAGCTAGTTCATTTAATTTAACGATGAGTTGGGAAGCATTAGATGTAGAGCAATATAAAGATATTGTTATTAAAGTCAATGATGAAGTGTATCAGTTAGATTCAAGTCAAACGACATTTGAAGTTGAACTTGGGCAACCTGAAACAGCATATCATATTGAGTTTAAAGCAAAGAAAAAAGGGCTAGCCTTTTCGAATACATTGAAAAAGACGATTACAACACAAAAAGATAATCAACGATTTACTCAATCGATTGAAAATTTTTTGATGGATGACAATGGGCTGACGTTTGATCATGTTTTAAATCAACAAGAACTAAAAAGTTTAAATTTAAAATCATTAAGCTATCAATTAATTTCTTCTAAAGAAGAAGTGTTAGAATCGTTTATTCCAAAGGAAATGAATAAAGAAGGGGATACGCTTCGTATTAAAGTTGAGATTCCAATTGTATCTTTAGAGGAATATCATGCTTTATCTCTTGTTTTTAGTGGGGAACAATCAGGGGTTATTTTTACATCAACTGTTCAAGATGAAGATGCTAAAACAACACTGAATCATTCAACTCAGGGTGCCTTAACGCCAACATTTGAAGGGAAAGATTTAATCCTAATTAATGAGCAATTAGAGCATTATGATTATGTTGAGCATAACTTTTATGCAGAGTCATTACATGTTAAGGTGAATACGCCAGCTGAAACGATTGAAACTTATCAATTAGTTAATCATGAAGGTGTAGAAGTTGTTAATGAAAAGTATGAAAGTGAGACAAATAAAGGAATTCAGTTAGCAAATTTAGAAGCAGGGCGATATTATTTATATTTTAATAATGAACCGATTTATACACATGACAAAGTGTTTGATGAATGGTATACGATTCAAAGAGATGGCATTGCAAAGCATATCGAAGTTAAGACGTACCAAGGAATGCTAGCTATTGATGTGAAAGATGTGACTGAGTTACCAGAGGATGTCTATGATATTTTAATAGATCCAGGGCATGGTGGATTGGATACAGGAACAGCATTCAATAATTTATTAGAAGCAGAAGAAGTACTTAAAATTGCAAACTATATTACGTCTCGTTTAGAAGATCATGGATTGAAAGTTAAGATGACGAGAACGGAAGATCTAGATCCAGCTGGAAAAGGAAACTTTGATTATAATGAATCTCCTTATTATGAAGAGGGGCGAGTTGAACAGGCGTATCAATACCAACCTAAATACATGATTTCAAATCATTTAAATTCTTATGATAAATCATTAGAAGGGTTTGAAGTTTATACGCCAGTTTCTGCGACCAATGAATGGGGAGAACTTGTAGCTTCTGCTTTAACTGCAGCAGGTCAGGGTCCACGAGATTCAGAAAAAAGTGAGTTTAGAGTGTCAGAGGGATCTTATAAAAAGTACTATTTATGTAAAGATTCTGACTATGTAACGACATATGGTTGCCAAAATGATTATATGGATTATTTATATATTATTCGTGAAACAGGTGGAAAAGCGACACAAGCTTCTACTTTATTAAAGTATAATGATAATTATAAAGCTATTCCAAACTATGGTCCTGAAACCATGTTAATTGAATATGCTTATATCGATAATGTGAAAGATAGCAATGAATGGAAGGCTAATTATGAGAAGTGGGGAGAAGCTGTGGTTAAAGCGACACTCCAATATTTAAATGTCCCATACAAATCAAAATAATAAAAAGGGGACCTTTAGATACTGGAGGTCCCCTTTTTATCAAGTTAGTACTGAATAAAAATAGGATAATCAAATGATAATTGATTATAGATTAATAAAGATTAATACGTTATTAAATATTGAGATGGTTTTATTTTCTGAACTAGTTTAAAACTTAAAAATTCTTAAGAAAAAAGAGTTTTTATGTCTAAGAGTGGTAAGATAAAGGAACAATATAGATACAACTATTAATTTGTGCTATTATATTGATTAGTCTTTCAACTTTAATATTATCTAAATAAAGAAGGAGAGGGAAAAATGACTCGTTCAACGAAAGTATTAATATTAACAGCTCCGTTTGGAAGTGGGCATTTGCAAGTTTCTAGCGCTCTAACTGAAGAGTTTATGAAACATGAAAATGTAATTGTAGAGGAATATGATTTATATTCTGAAGAATTTCCGACTTTATCAAAAACTTTACAAAAGGCGTATTTAAAAACATATAAACCAATTGGAAAAGATCTTTATCGTATGTTATATTACGGTTCAAGCTATGCTATTCATGATTCAATTCATGCTAAAATTTTAAAACCTTATTTAGAATTCGGAATTCGCTCACTTCGCAATAAGATTAATTCGTTTAAACCTGATGCTATTATCAGTGTGTTTCCGGTAACGTCTTTATATACACTTGAAGAAAAGGGATTTAAAATTCCTATTTACACAGTTATTACTGATTATTATGCGAGTGGATTATGGTTGTATAAAGGAGCTCGTCGCCATTATGTTGCAAGTAATAAAATGGTTGCTTGGGGCGTTGCAAATGGACTTTCTCAAAACCAATTCATGTTAACAGGAATACCAATCAATTCTAAATTTTATAAAAAACATCCTAAATCTGAAATCTATGAAAAATATCAGTTAGATCCTAATAAACGAACGGTTGTCGTTTCTGCTGGAGCATACGGTGTTGTTTCTCATGTTGATGAGATTGCCACTCGTTTAGCATCACAACCGGAGATCCAAGTTGTAGTGGTTTGTGGAAACAATCATAAAATGTATGAGAAAATGATGGAAGTTAAAGCCGGTTACGCTAACTTACAAGTGTTAGGATATTGTAAAGAGATGAATGAACTCTTAGATATCGCTGATTTAATGGTGACTAAGCCGGGAGGTATTTCATTAACTGAAGCCGCGGTAAAGTCAGTCCCAGTTATTTTATATAATCCTGTTTATGGGCAAGAACTTGAAAATGCCCGTTATTTTGAAGAAAAAGGAGCATCTGTCATCGTTTCAAGTGAATCTGAGTTAATTTATCATGTACTCATTATTTTAAATGAAGAGGGAATGCTTGAAGAAATGAAACAGAATATTAACCAATTATCACGTCCTTATTCTGCTAAGAATATTGTAGAAGATGTGTTAAAAGATAGTGAAGAATATTATGAACAACAAGTGTTATAAAGTTTTAAAGCTTGAGCATTTAAAAGGATTAGACTATGAAGTTACGATTTTAGATGAATCAGGATTAACTCAAGTTTTAGCGGTTCATGAAGAGATTGTTTTAAAATATCGATTAGTAGCGGGAAAGGAATTAGATGAAGCGATTTATGAAGAGCTTCAATCGAAATTAGATTTAGGACGTGCTTATCAGTACGCCTTAAATCTTTTAAGTCGTAAATCTTATACCACTGCAGAAATTTATCAAAAACTAGAACTTAAAGAATATGAATCTTTAATGATTAAAGAGGTACTGGAGCGTTTAACGAACGTTGGATTATTAAATGATGAACAGTATGCTATATCTTATATTTCGCACCATTCGATTATGGGGAAAAAGGGTCCAGCTGGTATTTCTCAGGATCTATTGAAAAAAGGAGTTTCCTCTCGTTTAATTGACAAGCATTTGAAATTATATGATGATGACACTCAGCTTGAAAATGCAATGAAATTAGCAAATCAGGTGCTTAAAACTAATACGAAATATGGTCCACATTTTATAAAGCAAAAAGTATCTCAGCATTTAATGAATAAAGGATTTAGTCGCTTTGTGATTGAGAAGGCGATTAATCAGATTGAATTTGAAGATGAAGACTCAGATCAACGCATTTTAGTTAAAGAAATGGAAAAGTTCTTTAGAAGACATCAGGCATTAAGCGGTTATGATAAGAAAGTTAAAATTGTAAATGCCCTGATGCGTAAGGGATTTAACTATGATGATATTTCGAGTAGTTATCAACAATTAATTCAACAAGAAGAGTAAGGAGACTTTTTAATAGTCTCCTTTATTTGGTAAGAGGGATGAGTTATGGCACAACCAGCATATTTAAAGGTTAAACTACTTATTGAAGAAGAAATTAAATCATTGGTACCGAATGCAATGATTCAATCAGAACGAGATTTAGCAATGAAGTATGATGTTTCACGTATGACAGCACGAAAAGCAATTGAGGAATTAATTAAGGAAGGAAAGCTTTATCGTAAGGAAAAAGTGGGAACTTTTGTAGCAGATAATAAATTACATGAGCCTGTAGCAGAGCTTGTTGGATTTACATCAGAGATTATTAGTAAGGGAATGAAGCCACATACTAAAGTTGTTGATTATGATATTATAATTGCAGATGAACGTATTGCTCATCACTTAGAAATCAAAGTTGGGGATAAGGTGCATAGTTTGTTAAGATTGCGTATGGCAGATGATAGACCCATGACTTTAGAACATAACTATATTCCATTATCAGTGATTAAGGAGTTACCTCGCTCCGTGATTCATCGTTCGATTTATGCGTATTTAGATCAGGAGTTGAATGTTAAGATTGCGTCAGGAACACAAATGGTAACAGCGATTAAAGCTGATGAGTTGGTAGCGGGGTTACTTGAAGTTCCGTTAAATGATCCATTGATTTATATGGAGTTGACGTCTGTTTTGATGAATGGGCAGGTTTTAGAGTTCGTTGAAACGTATGCGAATCCACAAAATTATAAGGTCATGATTCACTCTAGAAGAAAATGGTAGGTTTTGGTGCGTCTGACTTGACAGTTTTAATGGAGTGAGCTACAATAAGCGTGTAAATTAAAAAACTAATAAATCTTCGAGGCAGGGTGAGAGTCCCTACCGGCGGTATTAGCCCGCAAGCCGAAAGGTTGATCTGGTGTGATTCCAGAGCCGACAGTGAAAGTCTGGATGGGAGAAGATTCGTTTTTGATATACTCTTTTTTAGAGATATCTCACGAAGATTTATTACGTGAGATCTTTTTTATTTTTATAGCTATTTTGAATAGGGATTAATAAATACTATTAATAGAAATTTGTTTTAGTAATAGAATTAATACTTATCTAAGGTACAACTATATTTTAAAAAGGATTTTACGAATATTTACAAATCTATCTTTAGGAGGAGAGTATATGAAAAACTCAAACAGTATTTTTAAGAACACAAAAAATTTAGTTTTACTTGGCGTTTTAGCGGCATTAGGTGCGATCTTAATGTTTATTGAAATTCCATATCCACCGGTACCATTTTTAAAGTTTGATCTAAGTGAATTAGTCGTTTTATTAACAGTTGAAATTTTTGGTTTATGGCCAGCCATTTTATTAGCAGCGATTAAGTCTTTAGTTCATGTGATGATAATGGGGCTTACGACTCCATATGGAATTGGTGTGATTACAGCATTTATTGCTTCAACAACGATTGCTTGTTTATATGTATTAGTTAAAAAGTATATCGATGGGGCAAGCTTCATGAAGAAAGCTCTTCGCTTTTTCTTAGTGATTGCAGGATTTAGTGCGGTTTTAACAATTTGTAACTACTTCTTTATTACGCCAATTTATTTCGGGAATTTCTGGTTTACACAGATTAGAGAGTGGACAACGTTAAGTTCATTTATTCCGGGGTTATCATTTGATTTAGGATACGGTGCAGCGATTGCATTTGTTTATATTCCATTTAATGCTTTAAAAGGATTATTAGTTTTAACGGTATATGAGATTATTGCGCCACGTTTAACTTCAGCGCTTAAAAAGATTAAATAAATTGTAAACTCCGAGGGGAAGTCTTTAGACTTCCCCTTTTTTTTGATATAATTAGATTAAATGGAAAACAAAGGGTGATTGGGTGAAAAAGTTTATCTATATTGTTTTTTTTATTATGGTTTCAGTGGGTTTATATCAAAATATTAATCGTTTAGATTTATTAGAAGAAGATATTTTAAGAGTTTGGGTAAGTAGTGATGAGTTTAAAGTCTTAAGTAAATTAAATGAGCAATTTGAAGAGAAGTACGGAGTGAAGATTGAGATGAAAATTATGACCTCTGAACAAGTCGTTTCTAATCTTCCATTATATGTTGGAACTCCTGATTATCCGGATGTAATTACGTTATCCCATACCTTAATTTCTCAGTTGGTTCAAATGAATGCATTGAGTCCAATTAGTGATATTTTTGAGGAATTAAATATTTTACCTGCTGTTAAATCAGGCTTTAAATTTAAAGGGGAGTATTATGGGGTACCTTATAATGCGGATACGGATATTTTATTTTATGATAAGTTGAAATTTCCAGAGGGTTTAAGCTCATTTAATGCGTTAGACGATTATTCAGATGTATCGTTAGTTATTGATTATCAAGATATTTATCATATAACACCATTTGTGACTGGTTTTGGGGGATATACGGTTGGGATTGATAATTTTGGAGATACGAATTTTTATGATATTGGATTAAACAAAGAGGAATCTATTTTAGGCTTATCGATGATGTTACAACTATTAGAGCCAAGTGCATTTTATAATAATGAAGGGGATATTTACGAATCATTCCTTAATAGTAAAGCCAATTTAATGATTGCACCCGCTAAGTTAGTTAATTCACTAAGTGAAAGTTATGATAATTTAGGATATCAAGCAATTCCTAATTTTAAAGAAGATGTTTTACCATATACGTATATGAAGATTGATACGTATCAATTAACGAAATATAGTCAAAATAAAGATTTAGCAAAAGAGTATTTTAGATTTTTATTAAGTGTTGATGTAGCTACTGCTCGTTATGAATATAATCGTTCCATTGCACCGGTTGATTATGAAGTCCCAATTTCACAGGATGAGTATTATACGGTTGTAAAAAAACAGTTGCATCGATCTTTACCACTGCCGAATCAGTCTGAATTTAATTATTTATATTTACCTTACAAAGAAGCCGCTAAGGAATTTGTATCAATGCCCGATCAAATTCAATCTATTTTAGATACAGCAGTTAGACAAATTGATGATCAAATTGAAAGCATCTTAAAATAGTTATGGCTTATTAGTCATCTCTTGTTTACAGGAGGTGGCTTTTTTAAAAATCTGAGATCAATAAGTAAACGGTTTTACAATTCTTTTTAATTGAGTTTTTAAATGGCAGTATCTATAATAAAGTTAGAAATTGAATCGTTTCGATAAGGAATGAATTTCAGGGAGGAATTATGATGGAGAAAAAGTGGTGGCATAAATCAGTTGTTTATCAAATCTATCCAAGAAGCTTTAAAGATACAAGTGGAAATGGAGTAGGGGATTTAAGAGGAATTATTGAAAAATTAGATTATTTAAAAGAATTAGGAATTGACGTGATTTGGTTATCACCGGTTTATAAATCTCCAATGGATGATAATGGATATGATATTTCTGATTATCAAGATATTGCTCCTGAATTTGGGACAATGGCAGATATGGATGAGTTGATTGAAGAAGCGAATGCTCGTGGAATCCGTATTGTTATGGATTTAGTAGTGAATCATACTTCAGATGAGCATCCATGGTTTTTAGAAGCTAAAAAATCAAAAGATAATCCATATCGTGATTATTATATCTGGCGAGATCCTGCAGAAGATGGAGGAGTTCCGAATGATTTAGGTTCGACTTTCTCGGGGCCTGCATGGAATTATGATGAAACAACAGGTCAGTATTATTTCCATTTATTTAGTAAGCGTCAACCAGATTTAAACTGGGAAAACCCTAAAGTACAAGAAGAAGTTCATAAGATGATGAATTTCTGGTTAGAAAAAGGAATCGGTGGATTCCGTATGGATGTAATTGATTTAATTGGTAAAGAGGTAGATAAAAAAATTACAGGAAATGGACCTCGTCTACATCCATTATTACAAGAAATGAATAAAGCATCATTCGGAAACTACGATGTTTTAACGGTAGGAGAAACATGGGGTGCAACACCTGAAATTGCAAAACTATATTCAGATCCAAAACGTCATGAGTTATCAATGGTTTTCCAATTTGAACATGCTTCAATCGATTGGCATCCTCAAGAAGGAAAATGGCGTCCAACTCAATTTGATTTCCTTAAATTTAAACAAATTTTAAGTAAATGGCAGACATCACTTGATGGAGAAGGATGGAATTCATTATTCTGGAACAATCATGATTTACCTCGTATTGTTTCTCGTTGGGGAAATGATAAAGAGTACCGTGTTGAAACAGCTAAAATGTTTGCTTCAATCCTACATTTAATGCAAGGAACACCATACGTATATCAAGGTGAAGAAATTGGGATGACAAATGTTCATTTTGAAAAATTAGAACAATATAATGATATTGAAACTTTACAATTCTATCGTGATAATATCAAAAAAGGTTATACACATGAAGAAATGATGGATGCAATTTGGAAAAATGGACGTGATAATGCCCGTACACCAATGCAATGGGATAACTCAGTAAATGCAGGTTTCACAAACGCTACGCCATGGTTAGAATTAAATCCAAACTATACGGAAATTAACGTGAAAGATGCGTTAGAAAATAAAGATTCGATTTTCCATCACTATAAAAAATTAATTAATTTACGTAAAAATACTGAATTTAGCGATGTTATTGTTTACGGTAAATATGAATTATTACTTCCAGAAGATGAGCATATTTTTGCTTATATTCGTGAAAATGAAGATAAAAAATTATTATTAGTAGCGAACTTTAGCGAAGAGACAGTAACACGTTCATTTGATGGAGAAGTGAAACAAATTATCCTATCAAACTACAAAGAATTTGATTATCAATTATCTTCTTTAGAATTAAGACCATATGAAACTGTTATTTTTGAATTATCAAAATAATTAAAATTTTTCAAAGAACCTCTATTTTTAGCAAAAATAGAGGTTTTTTTTGTATTTTCTGCTTAAAAACACAATGAAGAAAACGGATACATAAGTAAGAGATAATAAAGTTTTAAAAATGATGTATTTCTGTAGAAAAATAGTATATTTTCTGATAAAATGTTTGATTTATAATAAAAAAGCAGGGTTTTTCACATTTAGAACACAAGTTGGACATATCTATATGAAACAATTGAATAGAACTTAAGAGAGAAGTTGAATAAAATTTTAAAAATATACTAAGTCACCAAGACGTAGGGAACTTTGTTAGAGTTTAACAAAGTATGGAGGTCGTAATGATGAAGAAAAAATTAGTTGGGGCAGTTATTGCAACGATGATGTTTGCAAACAGTCAGCAGCAGGTAACACATGCTCAAACGGTAACCCCAAATAATCAACATGTAGTTTATCGAATTTATATAAATGATGAAGTTGTTGGATTAATCAACAATAAAGAAGAATATGATACTTTCATTGAAAATCATATGAAAGAATTATTACAACAATATCCAGATCAAGTCATCTATGCACCGACGAATGTTCGTGTGGAGGAAGAAGTAACTTTATTACCAGTTGATTCAATTGATAATCAAGCTGTCTTATCACAAGTAGCAGAAAAAGCGGATTTTAAAACGTCAACAAATGTTGTGACAATTGGAGAGCAAAAGTTTGCGGTAAAAGATACAGCTGTTGTTGAATCAACATTAATGGATTTAATGAAGTATTATACAGGCACTGAAAATTTAGCTAAAATTATGGATACAGAAAATCCAATTCAAGCTTTATCAGAGACGGGATCTCAATATATTGGAGCTAAAGTTGTAGAACCTGTTAAAGTTGAATCAAGTTATGCGGCACCTGATGAGGTGTTAACAACTGACCAAATGCGTCGTATGATGTTATATGGTCAAAAGGAGCCACAACAGACTGTCACATTTGGAGAGGATTCGTCTCTTTGGTATATTGCTCGTGATTATGGTTTAACAGAGGAAGAGCTTATCCTATTAAACCCTCAGGTGGAAGGTTTAAAATGGGGTGAGTTATTAGGAATGGAGTTAGATGTAACACCATTAAATCCAATCATCCATGTTCAAACGGAACAAGAGAAAGTTAATGTTGCACCAATTTCTTATGAAACAGAATATATTGATGATGAGACGATGTTAAAAGGACAAACTAAGGTGACACAAACGGGTCAAAATGGTGAGTTTTTAACGCGTACCAAAGTCGAATATGTGAATGGTGAGCAAACAAATTCAACAGTGGTTGAAGAAACTCAACTTTCAGAACCAGTTAAAGAGGTCATTATTCGAGGAACAAAGGTTGTCTCAGGAGTAGGAACTGGAAACTGGGTATGGCCAACGACATCACGTAACGTAACATGTGGTTATTTATGTTATAGCGGACATTATGCAATTGATATTTCTGCTAGTACAGGGCAATCTGTTTATGCAGCTGATAATGGAGTTGTTGTGAGTGCAAGTTATAATGCAGCTTATGGAAATGTCATTCTAATAAATCATAAAAATGGTTATTATACACGTTATGCTCACTTAAATTCTATGAATGTTAAGGCTGGAGATATTGTGGAAGCTGGTCAATTAATTGGTGGAGCTGGAAATACTGGAAATTCGACAGGAACTCACTTACATTTTGAGATTCGTACGAATACAGGAAGCCAACCAAGTTATGCGCCAAATCCTTTAGATTTTTATTAATTATTTTTTGAAAAAGCATGAAAACTCTAAGTGTCTACCATAATAAAGTAGATGTTTAGAGTTTTTTTTATAGCAAATTTATAAGAATGCTATGTATTTAAAATGTCGATTAATGATAAAAAATAGAAGATTTAAATGTGTGGAAACTGTATAAACAAATCGAGAATATTGACAAATACAAATGAAATTGATATAGTATTCTACATAAAAAAATTACATAATTATGAAATTATAGGAGTGTGAATTATTTTGGACCCGTCCATGTATTATTTAATACTTGTTGGTATGATTATTTTATCAGCATTTTTTAGTGCTTCAGAAACTGCTTTTTCGAGTGTAAATTTGATTCGTTTACGTCAGTATGCCGATGAAGGAAGACCAGGTGCTAAAAAAGCATTAAATGTAGCTGAGCGTTTTGATGAAGTATTACTCGCTATTTTAATTGGAAATAACGTTGTTAATTTAGCATCGGCATCGATTGCAACTATTGTAGCAACCGATTTATTAGGCGCGTCAGGCGCTGCAGTTGCAACAGGAGTTATGACGATTCTAATTATTATTTTTGGTGAGATTTTACCTAAATCTTATGCTAAGGAAAATGCTGAACGATTCTCATTAGCGATTGGTTCGACTTACTATACTTTAATTATTATCTTGAAGCCTGTTATTAAGCTTTTTATGATTTTAAAAGATTTTGTAGCTAAGCTATACACAAAGCAAGAGGAAGAACCATCTGTGACTGAAGATGAGTTGAACGTAATCATTGATACAATGGAGGAAGAGGGTGTATTACAGCAAGATGAAGTTGAGATGCTTCAAAGTGTTCTTGATTTAAGTGAAACTTTTGTTAAGGATATTATGACGCCTCGAGTAGATGTCACAGCTGTAAGTATTCATGATTCCAATGAAGATATAAAAAATGTTTTTCTAGAAGAGAAATATTCGCGCATTCCTGTTTACGAGGAATCGCGGGACAATATTATAGGGATTTTATATCAACGTGATTTATTTGCTGAAATTATTGAAAAAGGTTCAGTTGAAGATATAAATATTGTAGATATTATGAGAGACCCAATGTATGTTTCTTATACGATGCGTGTATCAGATTTATTAACTCGATTACAATTTGAAAAACAACACATTGCAATTGTTGCGGATGAATATGGTGGAACAGCTGGACTCGTGACTATGGAAGATGTTTTAGAAGAAGTGGTTGGGGAAATTTATGATGAACATGATGAAGAAGAACAATTAGTTACGAAAAAAAGTGATACTTTATATGAGGCGAAAGCTGATATTGATTTAGATGAATTATTTGATATTATGGATATAGATTTAGATATTCCAGAAGATGCTTATTCTCTAGGAAGTTGGATGTATTCAAAGATTGAGGATATTCCCGATATCGGCGATATGTATCAGTATCATCACTTAGTTTTCACGATTATTGAAGTTGAAGATCGCCGTATTAAAAAAGTAAAAATAGAAGTCTTACCGGAAGTTGAAAAAGAAGAATAAACAGAAAAAAACCCTTGGTTAATATGAATGAACCAAGGGTTTTTATGTGAAAATAAAGGTAGGTAATAAAAAGGAGATTTTTATGAATATTTCTGGTATAAAGTTAGGATTAATGACATTATTTAATGTTGTATTTGTCATTGTTTTTGGGTACATTTTATTAAATACAAGCATATTTCCATTTAAAATATTTAAAATAATGAATCCTGTCGTTATTTTACTCGGAGTCATTATTGTATTAAGTGGCTTATACTTTTTAAATAAAAGACTTGAAAAGTGTAATGAGAAAAGATTAATGGTTATATCAATAGGGAGTTTTATTATTTTAATTATATTACAGTTTTTCTTTGCACGTTATTTTACAGTTAATCCAACATGGGATTTTGGAAAAGTGTATGATGAGGCGTATGATTTATCGATTCAGTTTCGACAAATAGATCAGTATTTTTATTTCTACTGCCCTAATAACCTTCCAATCTTGTTATTAGTAACAGGGTTGTTTAAGATATTTAGGTTTATGGGATTTACTGATCTGTTAAAGCCGTTAATAGTGGTGAATTTAAGTATTGTATTTTTAGCGGTATGGATTATGTATTTGTTTATTAAAGAAATGTATGGCTTACAACGAGCTACTTTATTTAGCATTTTATCTATTTTAATTACACCATTTTATACATATACTACTATTGTGTACACCGATACCTTAGGCATGATTTTACCTATTTTATCACTTTATTTGTATGCAAAGATTTATCGTTCTCCTAAAAAAGAAATAGGATTGTTAGTAACTTTAGGATTAGTACTAGGTCTTGGAGGCCTTTTGAAGACGCATGCTTTAGTTGTTTTGGTGGCTATTTTAATTCATTATTTCTTAACGAGAAAAGACGGATTCATTAGATTAAGTGCACCGCTCATTTTAATGGTATTAGTGACGATGATGAGTTATAAACTCGCCATAAAACCGTTGATTCCTGTTGCATCGAGTGAAGTAGGATTTCCAAAGACACATTGGGTGATGATGGGACTTAAAGGATTAGGTGGATATGATGATGAAGATACGAATATGACGCGATTTTTAAAAGATAGTGGTTGGTCAAATGATGAGATTCAAGCACAACACATTCGTCTAATGAAGGAACGATTAGAAGCTTTTGGAGTAGGTGGATTTATCAACCATTTGAATTCTAAGTTGAATTTTACGTGGTCAGATGGAACATATTTTGCTCCAGAGAAATTAAAGCGTGAGCCAATTGTTACAAATAATTATCAAGATTATATTTTTGGGGATAAAAACCTACCATACTTATATTTAAGTCAAATGGTTCATGTTGCGATTTTATTTTTAATGTGGTTAAGTAGTATCCGTATTTTAAAAGATAAACTATGTTTTGAAAGTGTTATGACGATATCGGTATTTGGAGTGATGTTATTTCTATTAATTTGGGAAACTCGCTCTAGGTATCTAATGATTTATTTACCGGTCTTTGTTGTATTAGCCAGTTATGGATTTGGTGAGTTTACACAGATGATTCAAAAAATAAAGCGTCAATAAATTTGTAAATTTATGATATAATTAAGTATCAAATTATTTTAGGTGGTGGACTTAATGGGGAAGCTGATTTCCATTATTGTACCGTGTTACAATGAACAAGAAACAGTTGAACGTTTTTATGAAGAAATTATAAAAGTAACGAATGAAATTAATGGATATGAATTTGAATTTGTTTATGTGAATGATGGTTCAAAAGATCAGACAGTCCCATTAATTAAAGCGTTGCGTGAAAAAGATGAGCGTGTTTGCTTAATTGATTTTTCTCGTAACTTTGGAAAAGAAGCAGCGATGCTTGCAGGAATGGAATATGCTCGTGGAGAAGCCGTCGTTATTATGGATGTTGATTTACAGGATCCACCGGAGCTTTTACCTAAAATGGTTAAGCTTTACGAAGATGGATATGAAAATATTTATACACGACGTCGTAATCGTGATGGAGAGCCACCTATTCGTAGTTTCTTTGCCAATATGTTTTATAAAGTGATTAATCGCATGAGTGACGTTGAAATCATTGACGGAGCTCGTGATTATCGTTTGTTAAGTCGTCGTGCAGTTGATGATTTAATTAGTTTAAAAGAGTCAAATCGTTTCTCAAAAGGATTATTCCAATGGGTTGGATATCAATCGATTTGTCTAGAGTTTGATCACGTTGAACGTGTTGCGGGTGAGACAAAGTGGAGTTTCATGAAACTTGTTAACTATGCAATTGAAGGAATCACAGCATTTTCAAATGCGCCTCTTCGTTTTGCAACTTATACAGGAGTTTTAGTCGCGGTTGTTGCGTTCGCATATTTACTATATATTTTCTTTAATACAGCGATCAATGGAAACCCAACGGCAGGTTGGTCATCAATGGTTTGTATCATGTTATTCTTAGGAGGAGTACAGTTAATCTTCTTAGGAGTCATTGGAGAGTATATTGGTCGCATTTATAATGAGGTTAAGGGACGTCCTAATTATATTGTGAAAGATTATTTTGGTGAGAAAAAAGAACTTGAAGATTAATTCTTAAAGTTCTTTTCTTTTATATGGTAAAATAATGTTAATAAATGGGTGAAGTGAGGGATATTAGTGACGGTAGTTTATATTTTATTAATTGTGGTTATTTTTTTATTACTGTTAATTTTAATCAGACAAAATTTATATACAAGAAGTCGTCAAAATCCACAGTTAGATTTGCAGGTGAAACAATTGCTTGAGGAGCAACAACGAATGGAGAAGCGACTTCAGGATGCTAATTTTCAGTTAAGTGGGAGTTTTAATCAGGCGAATGAGCGAGTGCTTGAGCGTTATGGACAGTTTGAGCGGGTGATGCGAGATCAATTGAATCAGCATACGTCTTTGGTGAATCAACAATTACAGAGTGATTTTTCGAAGTTAAATGAACGGATTGAGTTTAATTTGCTGCGTATTAATGATAAGGTAAATGAGAGGCTAGATCAGTCATTTAATAAGACGAATGAGACATTTCAAAATATTTTGGTTCGTTTAGCAAAGATTGATGAAGCACAGAAAAAGATTGAAAGTTTATCAACGGACATTGTATCACTACAAAATCTGTTATCAGATAAAAAAAGTCGAGGAATGTTTGGTGAGGTGCAACTTTATCAAATTATGGCAGCTGTTTTCGGTGAAAAGAATGATCGTATTTATGAAACTCAGTATAAGTTATCAAATGGAACTATTGTAGATGCCATGCTTCATGCTCCACTTCCAATGGGGGATTTACCGATTGACTCGAAGTTTCCACTTGAAAATTATCAACGTATGATGGATCGAACTTTAGGGGAGGTAGAGCGTCAACTAGCAGAGAAACAGTTCAAACAAGATGTTAAGAAACATATTGATGATATTTTCAATAAATATGTGACACCGCAGGAAACTTCAGATCAGGCTGTGATGTTTTTACCGGCAGAGGCAATTTTTGCTGAGATTAATGCCTATCACCCAGATTTAGTAGCTTATTCGCAACGTAAAAGAGTATGGCTTGTGTCACCTACAACTTTTATGTCAACACTGACAACGATTCAAGTGATTTTAAATAATTTAGAACGGGATCAACATGCTTTAATTATTCAACAGGAGTTGAATAAATTAGGGGATGAATTCAAGCGTTATAAAGAGCGATGGGATAAGTTGAGTAAGCATATTGATAGTGTGTCGAAAGATGTTAAAGAAATCCATATTACAACTGAGAAAATTGGGACTCGCTTCGATGCTATTTCAAATGTTGAACTTGATTTTACAGAATAAGTCGCTAATATTTGACAAATAAATAAAAAGGCTTTATAATAGATAAGAATTAAATTTAATAAAATTACAATAATATACTCTTATTAAGAGCGATGGAGGCATAGGGGCCTATGAAGTCGCGGCAACCTCTGAAATTGAAAGGTGCCGACCCAAGCGAGTTTAACTCGAGCAATAAGAGGGTTTGAATCTACCTATTCAAGTCCGCTTATAGCGGGCTTTTTTTGTTAGCTCATCTTTCCGGCTTTGTCGGAATAGATAAACTATACATCTGTGTTTTTTGCAGATGTTATCCATTAGTGCTATTAGTGTGTATTCACTGTATTTGTGAATACACATGAAATCTATAATTAGACAAACTTTACATCGCGAAGGCGATGTAACAACCATTGTTAGAATATAATTTAGTGGAAAATAGGATTAGATTCAAGTTAATTGCAAAAATTAACGGCCCGAAGCATGATTTTATATCTAAAGCTTAATAATATAGAGTATTAATGTGAATTGAAGGAGGACATTATAGTGTCAGAACGTCGTTTATTTACATCAGAATCAGTAACAGAAGGTCATCCAGATAAAATTGCTGACCAGATTTCAGATTCAATTTTAGATGCGATCTTAGCCAAAGATCCAATGGCACGTGTTGCTTGTGAAACATCGGTAACAACTGGATTAGTGTTAGTGTTTGGGGAAATTACAACGTCTTCGTATGTTGATATTCAAAAAACAGTCCGTGAAACAATTCGTCAAATTGGTTATGATCGTGCAAAATATGGATTTGACGCAGATACATGTGCTGTGTTAACTGCAATTGACGAACAATCGGCTGATATTGCGATGGGTGTTGACCAAGCGTTAGAAGCTCGTACTGGTTCAATGAGTGATGAAGAAATCGAAGCAATCGGAGCAGGGGACCAAGGTTTAATGTTCGGGTTTGCTACAAATGAAACAGAAGAATTTATGCCATTACCAATCTCGTTAGCTCATAAATTAGCACGTCGTTTAACTGAAGTTCGTAAAAATGGAACATTAGACTATTTACGTCCAGATGGAAAAACTCAAGTAACAGTTGAATATGATGAAGCTTTAAAACCAGTAGCTATTGATACTGTATTATTATCGACTCAACATTCACCAGAAGTAACTCATGAGCAAATCGAAGCAGATATCAAAAAATATGTATTTGATGAAGTATTACCACAAGAATTAGTAACTGAAAATACTCGTTATTTAGTTAATCCAACAGGACGTTTTGTAATCGGTGGACCTCATGGAGATGCAGGATTAACAGGACGTAAAATTATTGTTGATACTTACGGAGGATATGCCCGTCATGGTGGTGGAGCATTCTCAGGTAAAGATGCAACAAAAGTAGACCGCTCTGCTGCATATGCTGCACGTTATGTGGCGAAGAACTTAGTTGCTGCAGGATATGCAGATAAAATTGAGATTCAATTATCATATGCAATTGGAGTCGCACAGCCTACTTCAATTATGGTTGATACATTCGGTACAGGGAAAACTACGAATGCCAAAATCGTCGAAGTAATTCGTCAAAACTTTGATTTACGCCCAGCGGGAATCATTCAAATGTTAGATTTAAGACGCCCAATCTATAAACAAACAGCTGCATATGGACATTTCGGACGTACTGATGTAGATTTACCATGGGAACGCTTAGATAAAGTAGAAGCGTTAAAAGCTTCACTTTAATATTAAATAGATGTATAATAATAGCCTGATTTTTTTACAAAAAATCAGGTTTTTATTATGTGAGAGAGTGCTATAATATACTATGCTATAAAACTTTAAATTTTTGAAAGGAAGTGCCTAGTGTGCTAAAAAAACTGTTACTTATAATCAATCCGACGTCAGGTCGTGGGATGATCAAGGATTACCTTTTATCGATTGTCACTCAGTTTAGTTTAGCTGGATATGAAGTGACAGTTTATCCAACGAAAGCTAAGCATGATGCTGTGAGTAAAATGAAAGTCGCTCGAAGTTATGATTTGGTTATCGCAAGTGGTGGGGATGGAACGTTGAACGAAGTAATCACTGGCTTAATTGAAGCAAATGGGAATACTCCGATTGGTTATATTCCAACAGGGACAACTAATGATTTTGCATCAACACTTGGTATTCCTAAAAATGTTCCAAAAGCACTTGAACTCTGTTTAAATGGGAAACCAATGCCCATTGATATCGGGATGTTTAATGAGCATTATTTTATGTATGTTGCTGCATTTGGGGCTTTTACAGACGTAGCTTATGAAACGCCACAACCGCGCAAAAATATGCTCGGGGGACTTGCTTATTTAATTGAAGGATTAATGAAGCTTCCAACGATTCAATCTTATCAGTGTAAAATTTATCATCGTGATGGCTTTATTGAGGGAGATTATATTTTTGGAATGATTTCAAATTCGGATTCGGTAGCAGGGATTAAAAATGCATTTGGAAATCAAGCGGATTTAAATGATGGACTATTTGAAGTAACATTAATTCGAGCTCCTAAAAATTTGATTGATATTCATCGTATTTTAACCGACTTTTTAAATCGAACATATGATCCTGAATACGTGGTAACATTTAAAACAGATCGAATTACAGTTGAGAGTGAACAGGACGTGAAATGGACACTTGATGGTGAAGATGGTGGAATTATGAAACGTGCTACCATTAAAAGTCTTCAACGACGTGTTCAGATTTTAAGTAAAGGTGAATAAAAAAAGGATTCAAGTATACTTGAATTCTTTTTTTATGGTTCTTTGTCAAATAGTGTTGCTGATTAATTTGTAACCTATTACAATGAACGACCGAATTGAAATCCTAGTAGCTATGCTGCTAGGATTT
>OLNJ01000424.1_pt1 | contig 36488 bp, 28 predicted proteins | sample 1672191 | NCBI WGS metagenome assembly OLNJ01 (sample SAMEA3136657, study PRJEB25190) | human gut metagenome | biome: human gut; feature: human-associated habitat; material: faeces | place: Austria | collected 2013
TTACTAATCGGGTGAGGGCTTGACCAAGAAACGCAGGTTAAGAATTGATTCAAGAGTTTGATTAACGATCAACAAGCATGTATGTAGTTTTGAGAGTATAAAAATTAAGCAATATTTAAACTATTCGGTTTAGATATTGCTTTTTTGTTATATTTGTTTGAGATATGTATAATTATATAAACTTAACGAAATAAATAAAAAAACGGAAAGTTCATTTCTCAAAATAAACAGAGAAGAACTTTCCGTCTTTTATTTTATCACGATATTATTCTTCCACAGCAAGAAGTGCAATACCTTCTTTTGCTTCGCCAAGATCAAGCCATGTGATTCCGCTGGCGCCAGTCATGATGGTTTTTCTTGTCATGTTCCAGGTGTCAATGACATCAATTTTGTATTTATGGTCTTCTGGAAGGATGAAGAAAGGTTTTCTTGGGCAGTGTTTTCTAAGGTATTTGATGTAAACCTGATCACCGCATCTTCCGGAAAAGATTTTATCTTTCAGCGCACCTGCATCATCTTCTGGTTCAGTAAGGCTGGTAACGAGAGAGATGATCGGATGATCCGGGCCGGCTTTATATCCGAGAAATTCATCTCCGAATGTTACAGATTCCGGCTCGTACCAAGGTTCAATGGCAGAAGGAAGGCTTTCCATGAGTTCGCGGAGAAAAGCGATTCTTTCCGGGCTTTTGCCTTTCAGTTTTCCGCCTTTTGCCCACCAGAGTACATCGTCATCGGAAAGATAGGTTTCACCATGTGTTGCAAATGCACCGATACAGTATGCACACCAGAATCTGTGAGTCATTTCCTGAGCGGAAATGTTTCCCCATGAATAATGAATATCACCTTCATAGCAGAATTCATCAAATACGATTGGTTTCTGATATTTACGCATGAGCTTGTCTGCTTTATGGAATAACACGTTCTGCAGGCTGCAGTGCGTCATGTTTTCACGGGAGTAATCATAAGGCTTCATGCAGTAGTGATTGCTGAGAAGATGGCCGTATACATCTTCTTCTTTTATGATTTCTTCGATTTTGTACCATTCCTCTTTTGATTTGGCAAAACATAAGTCATATTCGTTTGCCATGCTCCACCAGATACCTGGGAATGCAGATAAACGGCGGACAAGGTAGCGAAGATAAGTTTCATTCTGTTCTGGTGCTAATTTTGAGAAGCCCCATCTGTCGTAAGGATGGAATAAGATAAGATCTGATTCAATATCCATTTCCTGAAGCTGGGAGATCACTTCTTCCAGATGATTCCAGAATTTGTAGTTTGAATGATCTACATCCCAGTTTCCTTCTGCATCTTTGCAAAATGCGAATTCCCGAGGTCCATTTTCGTTAAATTCATAGGATTTTGGGAAAACACAGAAACGAATCTTATTAAAAGGAGACGTCTGCAGTGTCTGCAGAGTTTCTTTTTCCAGGGCGTCATCCTGATGAATCAGCGCATATACGGTAGTTCCAAAAGGAATGTAGGAGTCTCCGTTTTCGTAGACAAAATGGCAGCCCTGTGTGTGTACCATTCCGTGCTGCGTGGATGCAGTACATTCTTCCTGTCCTTCTGCTTTTACGACACCTGTGACTTTCCAGGAGTAGACTCCGGCTTCGCGCGGAAGAAAACGTACTTTATAGGTTCCGTTTCCATCATAAAATCCTTTAACCGACTGAGAGGAATTGCCGTTTGTGAATACAGCTTTGATATCGGCAAGTGCTTCTGAGCTGTCTGGTTTTTCTCCCTGGAAAACCAGTTCGAACATTTTGTTCTGAACCATATTTTTATCTCCTTTGATTGTTTTTAGCACATTTTTTATAAAAAATTTCAAATCATGTTAAACGAATTATGACAACTATATTTTAACAACAAATCTGTGTTACATATATATTAATTTTGATATTTATATCTTTATTTTACACTGTTTGCGAGTTGAGTGATATTTTACTAACTTACAAAACTGTCCCCTAAAAAAGAATAAAAATTGCCACTTGTAATACATCCACTCATAAAGTATCATAACTCCTGTGTTATTACACTGACACGTTAAAACAACTACACACAAAAGTAATAACAGAACGAGAGGGGACATTATTATGAACACACAGAACAACACAGTAGTCAAGCTTGCAGAAACTGCATTACTTGCAGCGTTATGCTACGTATCCTTTACATTTTTGCAGATCAAGATCCCAGTGCCGGGTGGAGATGCAACATCGATCCATATCGGAAATGCTTTTTGCGTGCTGGCGGCATTACTTCTTGGCGGCGTATATGGAGGACTTGCAGGTGCGATCGGAATGGGAATCGCGGATGTGATGGATCCGGTTTATATTACAGGTGCGCCGAAAACTTTTATCCTGAAATTCTGTATCGGTCTGATCGTAGGTCTTGTGGCACATAAGATCGCGAAGATCAATGAGAGCACAGATAAGAAATATGTTTTTAAATGGAGTGTGATCGCATCCATCGCAGGACTTGCATTTAATGTAATCGCTGATCCGATCGTGGGATATTTTTACAAGCAGTATATTTTAGGGCAGCCACAGAAGCTTGCAGAGGCACTGGCAAAAATGAGCGCGGCGGCAACCTTTGTCAATGCGGTTGTATCAGTGATCCTGGTAGCAATCATCTATAATGCGGTTCGTCCGGTATTGATCAAGAGTCATCTGCTCACAGTTACTAAGAAAAAAGAACAGACAGCATAATTTATTGAATTGCTATAAGTAAGTTTTCTGCGTGGTTGTGGAGAGCAATAAGCAGAGTGCTTTGTCCAAATCCAAATTCATAAAGAAGTATATAAATAACAGTTTTCAACAGTTATTCTTACGAACATTTTACAGATGTGAAAGTAAGAATAGCTGTTATTTTTTTACACTAATACGCTGTAATACACATATATTGTGTGCTTTTCATAAAAATAAGAAAGATAAATTGTGCAATATTCCAGACAATTCCAGACAAAATATAAAAAACATATTGACACAGCAAAATAAAATAGTTATAATTCTAAAAATTTGAATTATAACTATTAACATAATTAAATCGAATGCTTTTATCCGTTTGATTAGATAAAGGAGAGGAAGTGAACATACAAATGCAGGATTCATTTCACTATCTGGCCATGGTAAATCAGATGATGATCCAGAAAAAGCTCATGGAGCAGCTGAAAACCACAGGTCTTACGCTGGGACAGCCGAAAGTTCTGGATTATCTGAAGGATCATGACGGTGCCAGCCAGAAGGAAATTGCGGCAGGATGCCTGATCGAAGCAGGATCACTGACCTCCATACTGAACCGCATGGAGGAGAAAGGCCTGATCGAGAGAAAAATGCTCAACGGAAACCGTCGGACTTTTCATATTTTTATGACAGAATCCGGTAAGAAAAATCAGAAGCTTGTGGAAGCTGCTTTTGAAAAAATAGAAGAAACAGCATTTTCCGGTATTTCTGAAGAAGAACAGAAAAGATTTATGCAGACATTTGAAAAGATTTATAAAAATTTTAATGCAAAATAAATGAAACAAAAAGAGAGGAGAATAAATAATGGACAAACTGAAACGATATCTGATTTTTCTGGTAGGACTGTTTGTGAACTCGCTGGGAGTCAGTCTTATCACCAAGGCGAACCTGGGAACGTCGCCAATCTCATCGATCCCGTATGTATTAAGCCTTAACTTCCCGTTTACGCTCGGAAACTTTACCATCTTTTTCAGTATTTTTCTGATCGTACTGCAGCTGATAATCCTGAGAAAGAATTTTAAACTGGAGCATATTTTACAGATTCCGGTATCCATTGTATTCGGATATTTTATCGATCTTACCATGCTTCTTTTTTACTGGGTAAACCCGGAGATGTATGTGATGAAGATCGTTTATCTTCTCATCGGATGCCTGATCCTCGGTTTTGGTGTGTACATGGAGGTTCTGGCCGATGTAGTTATGCTTCCGGGAGAATCTTTTGTCCGCGCGATCGTCCTTACCTGGAAAACAAATTTCGGAACTACCAAGATCTGCTTTGATGTTTCCATGGCTGTGATCGCCGCAGTACTGTCATTTGTTTTTGCAGGCAGACTGGACGGTGTGCGTGAAGGTACTGTAATTGCCGCACTGCTGGTTGGATTTATCGCGAGACTTTTCGGAAAGAAGTTTGCTTTTGTAAAAACAATGCTGTTTCCGGAGACTGTTCAGGAAGAACAGCAGAGAGAACAGGCGGCTCAGACACAGCATGGCATTCAGGGAAAAAATGTCATCGCCATTGGAAGACAGTTTGGAAGTGGCGGCCACGATATTGGCAAGGCACTTGCAGAGAAGCTTGGCTATGATTTCTATGATGCAGAGATCATTCAGATGGCAGCAGGAACAACAGGCTATACACCGGAATTTATTAAAAAGAATGAGGAGATCATGACAAACAGCCTCCTCTATGATCTTGTCAATCAGATGTATTTAAACAGTAATTCTCAGGATGAGGCACCGAAGGATAAGATTTTTGCGGCGGAGTCAAAGGTAGTACGTGAGCTTGCAGAAAAAGGAAACTGCGTGATCGTGGGTCGGTGTGCAGATTATGTTCTTCGAAATTCAGAAAACTGTCTGAAGGTATTCTTCTCAGCACCTCTTGAGAGCAGAATCAAAAGAGTTTCCAAAAGACAGAATATCTCTGAAAAAGAGGCAAAGACAGTCGTACAGAAAAATGAAAAGCTCCGTGCAGACAACTACCGTTATTACACAAGAAGAATGAGGGGAGCAGCAGGCAATTTTGATCTCAGCTTGAACACTGATCTTGGCGAAGATTATATCGAAATCTGTATCCGCGGAGCGATGAAACTGTAATTACGGAGTATTCCGTACCCGGCAAAATCCTATACAATTTGCAAAGAGTCTGTGTTATGCTGAATAGCAGATAGACACGATACATGGATTTTACAGCATCACTGATTTTGTGAATTGCTATAGGAGAGTTGGGGAAATTGCTTATGGGTGATCATAAAAAATACATATTAAACAGATTGTCTGAACTGACAGGCGTTGATATTTTTTGTCAGGCAGACGAAACGTTGTCAAGCTATCAGAGAAATTCAGAACTGAATCCGATTTTCAGGAACAGCCAGCTGAGAGAACGATTAATGAAAGAGGCGGCCGCTCAGAAGCTGCCTCTTCTTCATAAAGAGGAAGACAGTATTTATTTTATCTGTGTAAGATCAGAGGGACAGTACTATTTTGCAGGTCCGCTCAGTCTGGGCGCGCTGAATAAGGTGGAGCTGCATAAATACTATAAGCGTTATGGGATTCACACAGATAAAGAGAAAATCTTGAAAAGATTTCAGTTTTCGGAAGTGATGGACATTGCACAGATCATGGATGCAGTTTTAAATGAAAATACAACAGAGGATATGGAGCTTGCCAAGGTAAATCATCTGGCTGCAGGCGCAGAAGAGCTAGAAGCGCAGGAAAAGATCATTTACGAAATAAAAAAAGACGAAGAAAATGCCTATCACCATACGTATCAGGAGGAACGTCAGCTTCTGGACTGTGTGCGGGAAGGACGCGTGGAGGACGCGCTTCATTTTACCCGGACAATGGATGGAGATATCGGAAAATTATCCGGAAAAGTACTGAACCAGTGGAGAAACACGGCAATGGTAGGAATCACTCTTTGTACCCGGTCCGCGATCGAGGGCGGAATCTCGCCGGCCGCAGCGTATCAGCTGAGTGATTTTTACATCAGTAAGTGTGACAGCTGTCAGGACATTGCACAGATGATCCGATACCGGAATTCTGCAGTTGAGAAACTGGCATCCGAGGTAAAACGGAAGTTGGAGCAGAAGCACACCTCAAGCTATGTGGAGCAGTGCAGGGATTATGTACAGAAGCATTACAGGGAAAAAATTTATCTCGATGATATCGCAGATACTCTTGGAGTAAGTGCCAGCTATCTGTCACGGCTGTTCAGTAAAGAGACCGGTGAGCGGCTGCAGGATTACATTACCCGTGTGCGGATAGAACGTGCAGCCAATCTTCTGACGTATTCCAATGAATCTTTGTCCAAGATCGCAGAATATGTGAATTTTCCGTCACAGAGCTATTTTGGAAAGGTATTCCGCGAGCAGAAGCAGCTGTCTCCGAGAAAGTACAGAGAGGTACATAAGCCAAAAGAATTCTAAATTATACTGATATTGACAAAATATAGACAAGATAACGATAAAAACAACAAAATAAAGATATATAAAAAGCGCGGTGGGGGTTATAGTAAGTTCATCGAAAGAAAAAACCGAAAGGGAAAAAAGGAGGAGGAGATATGTTCAGTTTAGCAAGTAAACATGATGACCCCAACGCCAAGCTGGCATGGAGCGAACGTATCGGCTATGGTACAGGAGGATTTGCCTTTAACATGATCAATGGTATCATCGGATCATTCCTGACCATCTATTTTACCAGTACAGTAGGACTTAATGCTGGTATCATCGCAACGATCTTTGCAGTATCAAAGGTATTTGACGGAATTTCAGATGTAATTGTAGGACGTATGGTTGACCGTACAAAATCAAAGCTCGGAAAAGGACGTTCTTGGCTGCTTAGAATGTGTATCCCATTTGCAATTACAACAATGCTGTTGTTCTTTGTTCCGCAGAACTTCCCGGAAATGGCACAGTATGTGTATATTTTCCTGATGTACAACATTGTAAATGCAATATGTCTTACCGGTATGCTGGTGCCGTATTATTCCATGATCTCACTGTTGACAGCAAATCCGTATGAGAGAGGATTCATTGGAAATCTTCAGCAGATCTTCCAGACACTGGGAAATGTAGTTATCAATTCAACATTCGTTACCTTACTTGGAATCTTTACAGACAGCACTGAGACGATCTACACACAGAGAGCATTCACGATCACAATGCTGATCTACTGTATCGCAATGGTTGTTATCACATTTTTCTGTGTTTTCTCAACAAAAGAGAGAGTACATTCAACAGATGATGAGAATGCAAATGATCAGAAAGCAGAGAATGTAGGAAGAGAAGCCGGTACATGGGAAACTGTAAAGGCGCTTCTTCAGAACAAATACTGGGTGATCGTAACAATTGCAAGCTTTGTAGTATTCTTCGTAGTTATCATGTATGCAATGGGAAATGTTTATTACTGTCAGTATGTTCTTTATGATATGGGACAGTACGGATGGGTATCCAACTCTATTTCCATCGCACAGTTCGCAATCATGTTTGTAACACCGGCCTTTATGAAGAAGTTTGGAAAAACAGCAGTTTATGAAGCTGGTATGGTAGTTATGGGACTTGGTTTCCTTGGATTTGCAGTACTTGGCGGTTCCAGCACGATCGTAATGATCGTATGTAACGTACTGAAAGGCTGTGGTGTTGGTATGGCCGGTGGTATGGCACTTGGTATGGTTGCTGATACCATTACATACGGAACAAAGAAAACAGGTATTGATACCGTAGGTCTTGGAAATGCCGGCGTTTCTGCAGCGCAGAAGATCGGTCTTGGTCTTGGTACAGCAGTATTCGGATGGGTTCTGAACGGAGCCGGATATGACGGATCCCTGGATGCCAAAGGTATTGCACAGCCGGAGAGCGTTTCTACAGCAATCAATTTCATGTACAACTGGCTGCCATTTATCATGGTAATTGCTATGTTTGTTATCATGTTTATCATGTATCACTGTGAAAGAGATTTAAAGAAAATGGAAGCTGCCGAATAAGAAGCTTTCGAAATAAAAACAGATAAATAAAGTTTTCCGCCCATGTAGATCAGCTGTGAAGCTATGACAGCTGATCTGTGTGGGCGCTTTTTATGTCGTGGAGAACAGGAAAATATAAAAAAAGGTAAAAATATTTATAAATACATCAAAATAAAAATATAAAATACAGAAGCCTCATGCTATGATAACGTCAGAGTAAAAAAGAAAGATACCAGAAAAAACAGAGCGTAATCATATAAAAAGGCAAGGAGAGGGATACATGAGAATTAAAAATGTAAGAATAAACGGCATGGAAAATCCAACAGGCTTTGATTTTGGAACTGTATGTATATCATGGAAGGTTCGTGAAGCTTCCGGAAAAGAGCAGCAGAATGTAAAAATCGAAGTGTCATTGACAGAAAGCTTCGAAGAAGTTCTTTGTGTAAAAGAAGGAAAAGAACTGAACAGTGCAGCAGAAAAACTGGAGTTTCAGCAGAACGTACACACAAGATATTATGTGAGAGTTACCGTTACAGATGATAAGGGCGAAACTGCTGTTTCAGAACCGGCATATTTTGAGACCGGAAAAATGGAAGAGCCGTGGGTTGGAAAATGGATCACAACAGAGAAAGAAGATACTTTCCATCCGCTGTTTGTGAAGAGCTTTGAAGCGAAGAAGGGTCTGGCTTCTGCAAGACTTTATATCTGTGGACTTGGACTTTTTACAGCAGAATTAAACGGAAAAAAAGTCGGAGATGAAGTTCTTACACCATATTACAGCAATTATCATGATGAAGAGCAGTACATTACTTTTGATATCACAGAGGATGTAAAAGAGCAGAACGAGCTTAGAGTATCTCTTGGAAATGGCTGGTTCAAGGGAAAATTCGGACTGAATAACCAGAGCAACAATTTCGGAGATGAATTTAAACTGATCGCAGAACTTCGTCTTGTATATGAGGATGGAGAGGTTCAGGTGATCGGAACGGATGAGACATGGGAGTACATTGGCTCTGATGTGGAAGATGACGGAATCTACGATGGAGAGATCATCAACCATCTTTTATGGAAGGAGAAAGAAAACTTACCGAAAAAGGCAGTTCTCACAGAGGCAGAAGGAAAGTTGGTTGCAAGATACAGCCTTCCTGTAATGGAGATGGAGGATATGCCGGTAAAAGAAGTGATCTATACACCGCTTGGTGAAACAGTACTGGATTTCGGACAGAATTTTGCTGGATATGTAACATTTCGAAACCATCTGCTGGAAGGAACAAGAATTGTATTTGATCATGGCGAGATTCTTCAGGATGGCAATTTTTATAATGAAAATTACCGTTCTGCAAAATCACAGTTTGTATATGTATCCGATGGCAGAGACGAGCTGGTTCGTCCTTCTTTCACATACTTCGGATTCCGTTATGTACGTGTAACAGGATGGCCGGGAGAGGCAAAGGAAGAAGATTTTACAGGAAAAGCCCTTTACTCAAAGATGGACAGAACCGGATACATTGAGACCGGACATCAGGGCGTGAACAGACTGTTTCTGAATGCACTGTGGGGTCAGAAATCAAACTTTATAGATTTTCCGACAGACTGCCCGCAGAGAGATGAAAGACTGGGATGGACCGGAGATGCACAGGTGTTCTCAGGAACTGCCAGCTTCAATATGGATACCACTGCTTTTTATCATAAATTCCTGCATGATTTAAGAAACGAGCAGGTAAAATATGATGGAATTCTTCCTGGCGTAATTCCGGTGCTGGATCCAAACGGGCCGATCTTTTCCAGCGTGTGGGGAGACATTGCGACAATCCTGCCGATGGTGGTTTATGAGCATTCCGGAAATGTGGAAATTCTGAGAGAAAATTACCCGATGATGAAAGACTGGGTAGACAAGATCACGAAAGAAGACAAGGCAAGAGGACAGAAATATCTTTATGATTTCGGAAACCAGCTTGGTGACTGGCTGGCTCTTGACGGAAGAACAGAGCAGAGTATGGAAGGCGGAACAGATGCCTACTATATCGGCTCCAACTATTATGCAATGTCTGTACAGAAGACTGCAACGGCAGCAGAGATCCTGGGATATAAAGAGGATGAAGCTTACTATAAAGATCTCTATGAGAAGATCAAAGATGCGATCATCCGTGAGTATTTTACAGAAACAGGACGTCTGGCCATTGATTCCCAGACCGGATATATTGTAGCTCTGTATTCCGGAATCTACAGAGATAAAGAGGCTGTTGTGGCAGGCCTGAAAGCAAGATTTTATAAAGACTGTTATAAATTAAAAGGCGGATTTACCGGTGCGCCGATCCTTTGCAGAGTTCTGGCAGAAAACGGCTTCGAGGAGGATGCGTTCTACTTCCTGATGCAGGAGGAGTATCCGGGATGGATGCACTGCATTAATCTTGGTGCAACAACCATCTGGGAAAGATGGAACTCTGTTCTGGATGACGGACACTTAAGCGGTATCATGATGAATTCCCTGAATCATTACTCCTACGGTGCGATCGTAGAATATCTTTACAGAGACGTGGCAGGACTGAAGGCGCTGAAGCCTGGATTTAAGAAAGCACTGATCACACCGTTAATGAACGGAAAACTGAAATATATGAACATGACATACGATTCTGCATACGGAGAATACAAGGTATCCTGGAAGGTTCTCAAAAATGGAAACGTAAGTGTAGACGTTCAGGTACCGTTTGGATGCAGCGCAGTGATCGGCCTTCCGTTCTATGAGGGAGAGGTTACAGAAGTGGCAGCAGGAAGCTATCATTATGAGTATCGTCCTACAGAGGATCTGCGTCAGCGTTATAATCACAAAACCATGTTCAAGGATATGATGCACGATCCGGAAGCAATGAAGGTGATCGAGAGAGTATCCCCGATGCTGATGTACTTCCTTTCCACCGGAAATCAGGATTATTTTTATGAAAGCCTTCAGAGTCTGGAAAAGCTGTCCTATATGGGCTTCACCAGAGAGATCGTAGATAACTTAAGTGCGGAATTATCCAAGCTGATGGATATGGAGGAGAAATAAGATGGCAGATTTTTACAGAGCAGAAAAATTGAATGACAGAATGACAGCAGTCATCAGTCTTACCGGTGAGATCATGTATCTTATAAGTGGAGAAAAAAAATCCGTTCTCATTGATACCTGCGTAGGTGCCGGAAATCTTCGTGCGTTCGTGGAAACGCTTACCGATAAGCCACTTACCGTACTGCTTACACATGGTCATATCGATCATGCCATGGGTGCACCGGAATTTGCAGATGGCTGTGAGATTTATATGAATCATGCAGATGCAGAACTGTATCTGAGAATGAATGACGTAGAAGGCCGTAAGGGTTATGTTATGGCAGGCCTTGGAGGAAAAATGCCGGAAGGACTTGAGGATACATTTCTTCCTCCGACAGAATTGGATTTTAAAGATCTGAAAGATGGAGACAGCTTTGACCTGGGCGGTACAACTGTGGAAGTGTATGCACTTCCTGGCCATACACCAGGAAGCATGGTCATGCTGGTGCCGGAAGAAAGAATCCTGATCCTTGGAGATGCCTGCAATAATGCAACCTTTCTCTTTGACGGAGTTTCCCTTACTGTTGAGGAATACAGAGAGAATCTTATCGAGGTACAGAACAGGCTGGAAGGACGTTTTGACAGCACCTGTCTCTGCCATCATGTGATAAAGGCATCAAAAGACATGATCAACAGCGCGATAAATGTCTGCGATGACATCATGAAGGGAAACACCGATGATGTACCGTTTGATTTCATGGGCCAGCAGGCTTTTGTGGCGAAGAAGGCAAGTGAATGCTTTGTGCGTCTGGACGGTGGAGAGGGAAACATCATCTACAATAAAGAAAAAATCCACAAAAAAGAGGTGACACGATGAATTATCTGGCAATCGATGTAGGAGGAACTTTTATCAAATATGCAGTGATCACAGAGAACTGTTCCATCCTTGAAAAAGACAAGACTCCTACAAGGCAGGAATCTTTGGAAGTATTTATCCAGTCTCTGGAAGAAATCTGCCGGAAGATCAGAGAGCACTATACGATCGAAGGAATCGCGCTCAGTATGCCGGGAATCATTGATTCCAAAAAGGGCTTTATGTATACTGGAGGAAGTCTTTTCTGCATCAGTAACGTAAATATCGTAGAGATTCTGGAGCAGAGAGTGGGAATCCCGGTCACTGTGGAAAATGACGCCAAATGTGCGGCCCTGGCAGAAATCTGGCAGGGTTCTCTGAAGGAATGCCAGAATGCAGTCGTGGTAGTCTGCGGTACAGCAGTAGGCGGAGCTGTGATCTGTAACCGTGAGATCGTCAGCGGAAAAAATTTCATGGCCGGGGAATTCAGTTATGTGATCACGGACAGCAAGGACGAGTACAAAATGGCAAACTGCCTTGCAGAAACAGCCGGTGCAAAAGCACTTATTCAGAGTGTGTCAGATAAAACAGGCATTCCGGTAGAGGAATTAAACGGAGAAAAAGCGTTTTCACTTGCCAATCAGGGGAATGAAAAGGCAATTGCCGGAATCCGTGAGCATGCGAAGAAGCTGGCCATTCACATTCACAACTGTCAGTATATGTTTGACCCGGAAAGGATCGCAGTGGGCGGCGGGATCAGTGAACAGCCGCTGCTTCTTCAGCTGATCCGTGAGGAAATTGCGAAGATCAATGATATGTTCCCGTGGACACTTCCGGTTCCGGAGGTAACAAGCTGCCGTTTTTATAATGATGCGAACCTGATCGAGGCAGTCTATGTACATATGAAAGCAAGAGAGAAAAAGATTAGCCTGGATAAAGTCAACGAGCTGATGGAATTACTGAAAAACAGAAGAGAAGGAGAGTACTTAAGAGCTCTTCTCACAGAGTAACAGGAGGTAAATATGAAGAGAAAATATCCTAATTTATGCAAACCGATACAGATTGGGCGTGTAACATTCAGAAACCGTATGTTTTCTGCTCCTATGGGTGGAACAGACATTACAAATGACGGATGTATCGGCCCGAAATCTACCGCTTTTTATGAGCTGAGAGGAAAAGGCGGTGCAGGTGCGGTAACAGTCAGCGAGTGTATGGTACATCCGAAAACAGATGGTTCTCATGCATATCATCTGGACACTTCCATCCTGAATTCCCTTGCATCCGCAACCTATACAGCCGATGCGATCCGCCGTCACGGAGCAATCGCAAGCATTGAGCTTTCTCATTCCGGTATGTATGCAGGAACTTATATGACGGATAAATCCAGACAGAAATCCATGCATCAGTGGGGACCGTCTGATACAGTCCGTCCGGATGGTATTGAGGTAAAAGCTCTCACAAAAGAGCTCATTGACGAGATCGTTGCCTCCTATAAAGAGACAGCATCCCTGGCAAAAAGAGCTGGTTTTGAGATGATCATGGTTCATGGCGGGCATGGATGGCTGATCAATCAGTTCCTTTCCCCGTACTTTAACAAGCGTACAGATGAGTATGGCGGAAGCCTTGAAAACCGCTGCCGTTTTGCAATGGAAGTTCTGAAGGCTGTACGTGAGGGTGTAGGGCCTGGATTCCCAATCGAATTCCGTATGAGCGGATCTGAGCTCTTTGAAGGTGGCTACACACTGGAAGATGGCGTGGAGATCGCAAAATTCCTGGAGCCGTATATTGACCTGCTTCATGTTTCCGCAGGAACATATCAGAGAGGCTTTGGAGATACCCATCCGTCTATGTTCAAGGAGCATGGATGCAATGTTTATCTTGCTGCTGAGATCAAGAAGCACGTGTCCATTCCGGTTGCAACCATCGGAGGTCTGAACGATCCGGCACAGATGGAGCAGATCATTGCAGAGGGAAAAGCAGATATCGTTTACATGGCAAGAGCACTTCTTGCAGATCCGTTCCTTCCGAGAAAAGTTATGGAGAACAGAGATCAGGAGATCGTGAAATGCTTAAGATGCTTTACCTGTATGGCAGAGAGAGCAGCAACTTCAACAAGAAGATGTACGGTAAATCCGCTGATCGGACGTGAGATCGAAGGCGACGAGATCCAGCCGGCACCGGTTAAGAAAAAAGTTCTTGTAGCAGGTGGCGGCCCTGGCGGACTGTATGCTGCCTATACAGCTGCAAGAAGAGGACATCAGGTTATCCTCTGTGAAAAAGAAGAGGAGTTAGGAGGAATCCTGAAAAGTGAGCAGGCTCTGCCATTTAAGCATGAGATGTATGAGCTTGCAGGAACCTATGAGCTTCTGGCAAGGCAGGCTGGTGTGGAGATCCATACTTCCACAGCAGTAACAAAAGAGTATGCAGAAAAAGAAAACGCAGATGCGCTGATCATTGCAGCAGGTTCCAGACCGCTTGTTCCGCCGATCCCGGGATTGAACGGGGAAAATGTTGTCATCGTAAACAATTATTATAAAGAGAAAGAAAAAGTCGGAGATGAGGTTGTTGTCTTTGGTGGCGGTCTTGCAGGCTGTGAGTGTGCGATCCATCTTGGAATGGAAGGAAAGAAAGTCCGTCTTGTGGAGATGAGAGAGGTTCTTGCTCCGGATGCAAACGTAAGACACAGACCACTTCTTCTGAAAGAGATCGACAAATACGCAGAAATATATACAGGCTATAAAGGCCTTGAGGTAACTGCAGAGGGTGTATGGTGCGAAAACAAAGAGGGCGAAAAAGTTCTTGTTCCGGGAAGCACTGTGATCTGTGCATTGGGCCAGCGTTCCAGAACAGACATTGTGGATGAGCTTCGCGATTGTGCTCCGTATGTGGCTGTGATCGGTGATGCAAGCAAGGTTTCCACGATCACCAATGCGGTATACTGGGGATACCACGCAGCACTTGACATCTAAGCATTAATAAGAAAGGGTGAAAAAATGTTTCCTGAGAATTTTTTATGGGGCGGCGCAGTAGCTGCCAATCAGTGCGAAGGTGCATATAACGAGGATGGAAAAGGACTTTCCATCCAGGATGTTCTTCCTCATGGAGTCAAAGGTCCGAGAACAGAAAAGCCGACAGAAGATAATATGAAGCTGGTAGGAATTGATTTTTACCATCATTATAAAGAAGACATCAAGCTGTTTGCTGAGATGGGCTTTAAGGTTTTCCGTACTTCCATCGCATGGAGCAGGATTTTCCCGAAGGGAGATGAGGAGACTCCTAACGAAGCAGGACTTAAATTCTACGATGATCTGTTTGACGAATGCAGAAAATATGGCATTGAGCCACTGGTAACTCTGTCTCATTATGAAACTCCGCTGTATCTGGCTGAGCATTACGATGGCTGGGTAAACCGTGATCTGATCGGTTTTTACAAACGCTACGTTATGACAGTGTTTAACCGCTATAAAGATAAAGTAAAATACTGGCTGACCTTCAATGAGATCAATTCCATTCTGGAATCTCCGTTCATGAGTGGCGGTATCAATACTCCGAAGGAAGAGCTTTCCCAGAGTGATCTGTATCAGGCAGTTCATCATGAACTGGTGGCCAGTGCATGGGCAACAAAGATCGGCCATGAGATCAATCCGGATTTCAAGATCGGATGTATGATCTTAAGCATGCCGGTATATCCACTGACTGCAGAGCCGTCCGATGTTCTTGCTGCAATGGAGCAGGACCATAAGAACATGATGTTCGCAGATGTTCATGTCCGCGGTTATTATCCGGGATATGCAAAACGCTATATGAGAGAAAACGGCATCAGTATTTCTGTTACAGATGAGGATATGGAAATCCTGAAAAACACGGTAGATTTCGTTTCCTTCAGTTATTATGTCAGTGTATGTGCCACAGCAGATCCAAAGAAAAATGTCCGCGGTGAGGGCAATCTTCTTGGTGGTGTGCCGAACCCGTATCTGAAAGCCAGTGACTGGGGATGGCAGATCGACCCGAAGGGACTGCGCTATGTACTGAACACTCTGTGGGATCGTTATCAGAAGCCGCTTTTCATCGTGGAAAATGGTCTTGGTGCTATGGACAAGCTGGTGCAGGGTGCTGATGGCGAGATGACTGTAGAGGATGATTACCGTATCGAATATCTCCGCGATCATATCCGCCAGATGGAAGAGGCCGTTAAGGATGGTGTAGATCTGATGGGATACACCACATGGGGATGTATCGATCTTGTCAGTGCATCAACAGCAGAGCTTCGCAAGCGTTACGGATTCATCTATGTAGACCGCAATGATGACGGCAGCGGAACATTGAAGCGTTATAAGAAAAAGAGCTTTCATTGGTATAAAAAGGTTATTGAGACCAATGGACGGGAATTATAAGATACTGAGAAATTTAGAATATTTAAGATAAAAAATCTTCCGGGAGTCTGTGAGATACGCTCCCGGAAGATTTTTTGTTAAACGAAAATAAGAACGCTGGCCTGTCAGTCCTTGGCGTTCTGAGTGTTTTTCCGGATTTTGGTAGGCGTACATCCAAAATGTTCCTGAAACATCCGGCGAAACAGCTTGTAGTTGGTGAAACCATGCCGTTCCAGTATTATGTGAACAGGGTCTTTGGTGTTTATAAGATCCTTGTAAATAAAAGAAAGCCGGTATTCGTTCTGATATTCCAGAAAGGTAACTCCCATTTTTTTCTTGAAAAATCTGCAGAAATAGCCGGTCTGCAGGTAAGCGACACCGGCAATCTCGTCCAGAGATATGGGACGCTGATAATTTTCGGCAATGTAATTCAGAACAAAGTTCAGCCGGTCAAGATCTTTTTTCTGCTGGCTTAGATCACTGTGAAAGATCCGGACGCGGAAATTGTGATACAGCTGAAAAAGAAGCTCAAAGATCAGACTGTTAAAACGCAGGATAAAACCATCCGGCCGGATATCGTCAATGATCTGAAGCTGCTCCAGAGTCGTTTTCAGCATTTCCAGTTTTGTTCTTTTTACGGGATCTTTTGTATGATGATCCCAGATAAACACAAACTGCTGGACATCAGGGATGTATTTTTCCATAAAATCAAGAGGAATCTGAAGCACGATTGCTTTGTTTGGAGAGGTGCATTTTGTGGAGTGGATCACGTTCGCATTGATCAGGATGCAGTCCCCGGGGTGGATGGTAAAGCTGGTATTTTCTATGGTGACCTCGAGAGATCCTTCCTGCATATAAAGAATCTCGACTGCTCTGTGCCAGTGAAACGGAATGTAGCTTCCGTTGTCTGTTGAGGTATAGAACCGGACGTTGGTGTTACCTGAATAATCTATGATCTCATAGGAAATTTCTTTTTTATTCATAAATTCCTCCTGCGAAAAGAGAATATCGACCTATATATTGGGGCTTTTTTGACCTAATAGATACAGAATCATTGTGATAGTATAATACCATAAAATAAAGCGCCATGGCCATGGAAATGAAAAATAAAAAACAGGGAGAGGTAAAAAAATATGAATCAAAAGAGTAAATTGACCTTTGGGAAAATTTTGGAACGTTTTTCCTATGGATGTGGTGATTTCGGATGTAACATTATTTATACAGCAATGTCAGCATTTCTGCTGTTCTATTATACGGACTATGCCGATGTCAGTGCGATAGCAGTAGGAACGATTATGATGGTTTCGCGTATTTTTGATGGAATCAGTGATATTATCATGGGTGTGATCGTTGACCGTACAAAATCCAAGTATGGAAAAGCAAGGCCATGGATCCTTCGGATGTGTATTCCGTTTGCAATATCCGGAATCCTTCTGTTTTCCGTTCCGGCTTCCTGGGCATCAACACCGAAGCTGGTGTATGTGTTTATCACATATAATCTGGTATCTACAGTGATTTATACAGCGATCAATGTACCATATTCTGCACTGAACGCACTGATGACACAGGATCCGTATGAGCGTTCTGTTTTAAGTATTTTCCGAAATCTTCTGGCAACGGCTGGAACACTTACGATTAATACATTTACACTTCCGCTGGTGGAGCACTTCGGAAACAATGCAGCAGCATGGACTAAAACATTTGTAGTATTTGGCTTTGTGGCAATCGTAGCATTTTTATTTACTTTCTTTGGAACAAAGGAACGTGTACGTGCATCTGAGAACAGCGGAGAGACAAAGGCAGAGGATGTGCCTTTTGTAACAGGTATCAAAGCACTTTTCAAAAACAAATACTGGATCATGATGACAGGTATGCTTGCCCTTTTCTTCCTTATGTATTCTGTTAACGGTGGTGCGACTGTATATTATGCAAAAGATATTCTCGGCGACAAAAATCTGGTAGGTACGATCAACGGTATTTTTAATATTGTACAGATCTGCGGAATGTTCTTTATTGCCATGATGGTTAAGAAACTTGGAAAGAGAAATGTATTTTCTATTGGTCTTATCCTGGATATCATCGGAATGCTGGTACTGAATTTTTCCGGTGGTTCCATGGCGATCATTGTGATTTCCAGTGTGATCCGTGGTGTTGGTAATGCCTGTGGCGGTGCAACTATGTGGGCAATGGTTTCCGACACGATTGATTATGGTGAGTGGAAAACAGGCTGCCGTACAGAGGGCCTTGTAAACAGTGCCTGCAGCTTTGGATATAAGATCGGAAATGGAATAGGATCTGCACTTCTCGGACTGATTCTGGAAATTGGTGGCTATGTGGGAACAGCAGCAGTACAGACAGAATCTGCACTGACTTCTATTAAAATCTGCTTTGTATGGATTCCGATCGCAGTTTATGTATGCGGACTTGTAATCATGAAATTTTATCATCTTGACAAAGAATTTGACGGAATCATCGAAGACCTGAAAAAGCGTGCACAGAAATAGAAGGAGAGAACTGGTGATGACGATAAAGGGTGTAAATCTTGGAAACTGGCTGGTACTGGAAAAATGGATGAGTCCGGCTTTGTTTGAGGGAACAACAGCGGAAGATGAGTATTATCTTCCAACGCAGCTTTCACCGGAGGCATATGAAGCAAGGATAAAGATCCATCGTTCGGAGTACATCACAGAAAGAGATTTTGTAACCATAAAAAGAATGGTAATGGATTCTGTCCGTATTCCGGTACCATATTTTATATTTGGGGACAGAAAGCCATTTATCGGCTGCATTGAAGAACTGGATAAAGCATTTAACTGGGCGGAAAAGTACGGACTTACCATTCTGATCGATCTTCACACTGTACCGTTAAGCCAGAATGGTTTTGATAACGGTGGAATCAGCGGCGTGTGTAAATGGGCACAGAATCCGGATGAGGTAGAATTTGTTCTTGGAGTTCTGGAACGTCTGGCAAAACGATACGGTCATAGAAAAGGTCTGTTTGGTATACAGCCGTTGAATGAACCTGTAACTGAGAATATGTGGGAGACTATGGATGTGCAGAACCGTTATGCACCGGCAGATCCGGAGCTGGCAAAAGGCTCAGCCCCGATCACCATGGAATTCTTAAGAAAATTTTATCTGGAAGCATACGATCGGATCAGTACTTACATGCCAAAGGAAAAATACGTTGTGCTCCACGACGGCTTTGAGCTGATGGCGTGGAAGGACTTTATGCAGGAAGAAAAATATTCCAATGTGATTCTGGATACTCATCAGTATCTGATGGTGGCAGAGGCAAGAGGCTGCAGTCAGACGATTGAGGGATACCTGAAATATGTGCGTGAGGAGCTGGAACCACAGATTACAGAGATGGAAAAATATTTCCCGGTGATCTGCGGTGAATGGTGTCTCTTCAATTCCCTTGCATGCGGCTGTGATACAAAAGGCGGACAGAGTGTGCTCAACGGAGTGGAAGGAAGCGAACGGGAAAGTCTTTCCACAGAAGAGAAAAAAGAAATCTATGCGACTTTGGCGAAGGCACAGCTGAAGCTCTGGGATAAATGCAGCGGATATTTTTACTGGAGCTATAAGCTGCTTACAGATACCGTGAATACTCCGGGCTGGATCGGCTGGGACAGCTGGGATTTGGGACGGTGCGTTGATTTTGGCTGGTTTCCAGCCGGAAAAGGAGAAAAATAATATGATCATAAATCCAATACTTCCGGGTTTCAATCCGGATCCGTGCATCTGCCGGAAAGGCGATGATTACTATATGGCAGTTTCTACTTTTGAATGGTTTCCGGGAATTCCGGTTTATCATTCAAAAGATCTGAAAAACTGGGAACTGTATACACATGTTATTACAGATGACGAAAAAGTAGATCTCAAGAAACTTCCAAGCGCAAAGGGAATCTGGGCTCCGTGCCTGACCTACTGTGAGGAACAGGATATGTTCTATGTTGTTTACGGAGTAATGAATTCCATGAACGCCAGATATTTTGATGTGGACAATTTCCTGATCTGTGCAAAAGATATCCGCGGACCGTGGAGTGAGCCGGTTTATCTTCATTCTTCCGGCTTTGATGCTTCTCTGTTTCACGATACCAACGGAAAAAAATATGTGGTATCTCTGGAATGGGAGACAAGAGAGGGATACGAAAAACCAGGCGCTATCTGCATGGTAGAATATTCTCCTGAGAAAAAAGAGATCATCGGTTATCCGAAGAGAATCTGGAGAGGTGGTACAGACCGGGGATGCATTGAGGCACCACATCTTACAAAACGTGGGGAATATTATTACATTATGTGTGCAGAAGGCGGCACAGGTTATAATCACTGCGTGACAATGGGACGGTCCAAAAATGTATGGGGACCATATGAAAAAGATCCAAAGAACCCGATCGTTACCAGCGTTCCGGGAGAATCCTATGAGCGCCAGGATCCGGATCATCTGAAACCAAAGTACTATAACCCGGACTCTGTTCTTCAGAAATCCGGACACGGAAGCTATGTGGAGCTTCCTACCGGAGAAGTGTATCTGGTACATCTCTGTGCAAGACCGTTTGTACCGGAGCTCCGCTGTACACTTGGAAGAGAAACTGCAATTCAGAAAATGATGTGGACTGAGGATAACTGGCTTAGAATGGCAGATGGAAGCAACCTGGCAAAAATTGAGGTGCCGGAGACTTCTCTTCCTGAATATCTAATGGAAAAAACTCCGGATTTTGATGACTTTGACGGAGATGAGCTTGGAAAATTTTATTATTCTCCAAGGATCATGCCGCAGCGTTTTGCGGATGTAAAGGCGAGAAAAGGCTATGTACGTCTTCGCGGACAGGAATCCAGAACCTCTCTTAACAAAGTAAGCATTCTGGCAAGAAAGCTTACCAGTGTTTATGCACGTATTACAACAAAAATGGAGTTTACTCCGGAAGTGCATCAGCACAGTGCAGGCCTGATCCTGTATTATGATAATATGAATTATATTAATCTCCGCAAGTATTACAGTGAAACACTGGGACAGAGTGCCCTGTCTATCATTCATCTGGAAAATGGCGAGAAAACGGAATTTTTGAATACCAGAATTCCGGTAGAGGATAAACCAATCTATCTCAGACTTTATATTGAAGGCAGAAAAGCATGGTTTGAGTGGAGTTACGACGGAGAAAAATATGAGAAGATCGGGCGTATCTTTGATACTACAAGATTTTCTGATGAATACTGCAAGTACGGAGAATTTACAGGAACCATGGTAGGAATCACCTGTGCAGACCGCGTACTTCATAAAAAATGTGCGGATTTTGATTTCTTTGAGTATGTGGCAGATGAGAGCCGTATGGTGGAGTAAAAAGCTATAAAGGCTATTGAAAAAAATATACAGTTGTAGTAAGGTAATAGCTACAACGCTTACGAAAGGGAAGACTGTTCCGGGTGAGCAGTCTTCCTTTTTTGAGGAGCTTTTTTGATGAAGGAAAAGAAGGAGGAATAATGGAGAAAGTGAAAGAGAACAGGTCTTTTTTCCGGAAATTTATCGGAGATAAGAAGTTTTATCTAATGGTCCTGTCTATTGCAGTTCCGATCATGATCCAGAATGGAATTACGAATTTTGTAAGTCTTCTGGATAACATTATGATCGGGCGTATAGGCACAGAGCAGATGTCCGGCGCGGCGATCGTGAATCAGCTTATTTTTGTGTATAATCTCTGCATATTCGGCGGAGTGTCCGGTGCGGGAATCTTTACGGCACAGTATTTCGGACAGAAGGATCACGAAGGTGTGCGTCAGACACTGCGTTATAAATTATGGATGGCAGTGATTCTGACTGCACTTACCATTGTACTGTTTCTCGCAGCAGGAGATTCTCTGATCAGCATGTATTTAAAGGGCGACGGAGGTGCAAAGGAAATTCAGGATACGCTTGCTTACGGCAGACAGTATCTTCTGATCATGCTGCTGGGACTTCCGCCGTTTATGATGGTTCAGGTTTATGCAAGCACCTTAAGGGAGTGCGGAGAGACGGTTCTTCCCATGAAAGCGGGAATTGTGGCAGTACTTATCAATCTGGCGTTCAATTATCTTCTGATCTATGGTAAATTTGGTTTCCCGGAGATGGGAGTGAGAGGCGCGGCTGTGGCGACTGTACTTTCCAGATATATGGAAGCATGTATTGTTCTGTTCTGGACTCATAAGTATACAGAGAAGAATATTTTTGCAAAGGGGCTGTACTCCACACTGAAGGTTCCGGCAAACCTGACGAAGAAGATTCTGATCAAAGGAACACCGCTTCTTCTGAACGAGACTTTATGGGCCGCAGGTATGGCGATGCTGGCACAGTGCTATTCAGTCCGGGGATTAAACGTTGTGGCAGGACTGAACATTTCCAATACGATCAATAATGTGTTCAATATTGTATTTATCGCGCTTGGAGATTCGGTGGCCATTGTGGTGGGACAGCTTCTTGGTGCAGGCAAGATGAAGGAAGCCAGGGATACAGACAATAAGATGATCGCATTTTCCGTATTCTGCTGTACCTGTGTGGCCGCAGTGATGTTTATTCTGGCACCACTGTTTCCAAGACTTTACAACACCAATGCGGAGGCTCGTACTCTGGCAAAGTATTTTATTATGATCACGGCATTTTTTATGCCGCAGAATGCGTTTCTCCATGCAGCATATTTCACATTGCGTTCCGGTGGAAAAACGATCATCACCTTCCTGTTTGACAGTGTGTTTATCTGGTGCATGAGTGTGACGATCGCGTTTACCCTGAGCCGTTTTACAAGTCTTCCGGTTCTTGGAATCTATACTATAGTACAGGCCGCAGATATGTTAAAGTGTGTGATCGGATTTATTCTTGTAAAAAAAGGCGTATGGCTTCAGAATATCGTCTCATAAAACTTATGGAAATCTTCCGGGAGGGGTGCCTCCAGGGAGATTTCTTTTTGCGTAAAGGGCTGTTGGAGTGTCAGCTTCCAGGCGTGAAGAGCGGCACGGGAAAAATAATCTGTAGTGTCCGATAAATGGTACAGTGAATCCCCGAGAAGCGGATGGCCAAGAGAAGCCATGTGAACACGGATCTGGTGAGTGCGGCCGGTTTTCAGGCGGAGCATTACGAGAGATGCAGAAGCCTGAGAAGCATAGTTCACAGTGTTCAGAACGGAGTAGCAGGTTTCGGCATATTTACTTCCGGGAAGAGTGCTGTCCAGGGAGATGACCATTTTTAGGCGGTCGTCCGGATCCGGGGCGAGGGGTATGGAAATCGTATGAAAGCTGCCGTCAGTATCTGGTAGCAGGGAGCCGGAGACAACTGCCAGATAGGTTTTCTGTAGGAGGCCTGTTTCCCGTTGCTTCTGGAGTCTGGCAGCAGCTGTCTGGTTTTTGGCAAAGGTAAGGATACCGGAGGTTTCTCTGTCCAGACGTCCCATAGATCGGACTTTGGTAGGTTCTCCCTTGGAACGAAAATATGCGGCAACCTGGTTGGAGAGACTGTCGCAGTAATGACCGCCGGAGGGATGGGTGACCATTCCGGCAGGTTTGTTTACGATAAGAAGGTCCTGGTCTTCGTACAGGATATCTAATTTGTAAGAAAAGGACGGCTCAGATCCTGAATTGCTGGAATCAGATTTTGAAGATACAAGCCCCGGGTAAAAGGCCGGAGACAGAAGTTGCGAAGAATCTACAGAATCTGTTTCCAGACAGACAGTGATCTGATCTCCGGGACATGCAGTTTCTGTCACACGGCATTGCTGTCCGTTTTTACGGACACCACCTGGACGGAATTTTGCCTGACTGATCTGCTTTTTTGTAAGACCTGCCTGGGTACGCAGGAAGTGAGATACCGGTGCTGAGGAGGCTTCTTCTGGTATGTAAATGTCAAGATATCGTTCCATATTGTTTTTATCTCCTATTTATGCTGATAATAAAAGACAGCGACCTGTGTCCGGTCACGAAGCTTAAGCTTATCCAGGATAGAGCTGAGATAATTTCGGACTGTTCCTTCGCTGAGAAAAAGCTCTGCTGCGATTTCTTTATTACTGTATCCGTTAGCAATCAGGCGGATGATAGCAAGCTCCCGTTCATTGATATTCTGTGAGGAATAGTCAAAGCTCTCAGAGGACTGAAGCAGCTCCGGAATTTTTGATACGATCTCCGTACCGAATACAGTCTGTCCGGAATAAACTGCCCGGAGTGCAGGGGGGATGCTGGCATAGTCCTGTTTGAGAAGATAGCCTTTGGCACCCAGGCGGAGAGCTTTTACAATGTATTCATCATCGGAGAAGGTTGTGAGCAGAAGAATCCGAGCATCCGGAAATTCACCAAGAATCTGTGCGGATGCACTGAGACCATCCATTCCTTTCATGCGGATATCCATAAGAAGAATGTCAGGTCTGTATTGCCGGTACAGCTGGCAGGCCTGTTCGCCGTCGGAGCCTGTAGAGGTGACCTCTATTTCCGGATCTGCTTCAAGAATAGTTTTTAATGCACCTGCAACCAGGCAGTCATCGTCTACGATTATGATCTTCATATCAAAAAATCTCCTTAAAATGATTGTTTCGGGATTGTTATAAAAATCCGGAACCCCTGTCCGCTGGTAATCTGCACAGTTCCCCCTAATGTCTTTACACGGTCCCTGATATTGGACAGACCCATACCATTCGAAGCAGTTTCTGTCCTGTTAATGGTACTGAAATTTTCGGAATTTCCGGTTCCGTTATCCTCCATGCAAAACTGATAAAGCCCAGGATGTTCACGGAGAAGAAGTGTCACAGAGCTGGCATTACTGTGACGCATCACATTGGACAGCCCTTCTTTTGTGATACTGATCAGGCTGTATTTCACTTCTCCGGGGATCTGTCGGGACATGTCGTAAGTGAGAGTGACCGGGCAGAAGGAAAAATCTTTTACCAGCCCGCGGATGGCATCCTCCAGATTTACGGCATCATCATGCAGATCATGGACGCTGGAACGGATGCTGTTCATGGCACTGTTCAGGGAATCCTCAAGATTTCCAAGAAGAGGAGCAACAGAGTCTTCTTTGTTTATGGTTTTTAAAGCACCGGTCATAAGGATCGATCGGGAAAGAACATGTCCGACATTATCATGGATCTCACGGGCAATCCGGTTTCGTTCACGGAGTGTAGCTGCGTAGATCTCATAATTCTGTTTTTCCAGAAGAGCTTTGTTTTTCTCGGATAAGAGAAGAGCGTGTTCCTCACTGTCATCCTGGATCTTTCGGAAGTTCTGATCCAGCTCGTTGTATTTTCTAGTATAAGACCAGAGAAAAAATGCAAGAAGAAAACCGAACATCCCGGCAGCAAAAAACACAGCAGGAAATTGGTTACTGTGCAGGAACAGAAAAATACTGACCGGGATCAAAGCAACTGCGGGAAGTAAAAATCCTGTATGTAGTATCAGGTATAAAAGTAACGGAAAAAACAGGACAAGATCAGAAACTGCAAATGCACAGACAGCAAAAGTCAGATAACAGCCTGTCAGAAAGTACCGGTTCTGGCTTGTATAAGTGATACAGACAAGGATCACAGCAAAAAGGAGAGAAAAAACAAGTGTCTGATCTAAAGCTACATAAAAAAATGCAAGGATACTATATAAAAGAAGCAGAGCAGAGTCTGTAAAATAGCGCATAAAAGTATTCCCCCTTTTGCTGTTATGAAAATGCCAGGTTTCAGTGTTGCCTGTGGTTCAGGCTGCACAAGGCTGTTTTCATTATAGTATACAGTATGAACTCCTGCAAAGATAAATCTGGCGTTAATGCTATTTTATGACATTTGCCATATAAAAGTGGTGACATCACACACTTGGAGCAGTCAGAGGAAAAAGCTATAATGATACCAGAAAAGAAAAAACGGCATCCACATTATCTGACAGGGGAATGCCAGAAAGGGAGAAAAAAGTATGCCACAAAGTATGGTTCATATAGAAAATCTGGTAAAGCGTTACGGAGAGCTCACAGCTCTGAATCATCTGGATCTGGACATCAAAGAAGGAGAGATCTTCGGACTGCTTGGACCAAACGGTTCCGGAAAAACAACCGCGATCAGCTGCCTTCTGTCTCTGCTGAAATATGACAGAGGACAGGTGGAGATATTCGGAGAGGAAATGCGACCGGATAATTATAAGATCAAGAAGCAGATCGGTATTGTGCTGCAGAATGTAGCTGTTTTTGATGAGCTGACTGTGCAGGAAAATATTGATTATTTCTGCGGACTTTATATCCGTGATAAGAAGAGACGAAAAGAGCTGGTAGAGGAAGCTATTGAGTTTGCAGGTCTTGAAGAGTTTCGAAAAATGCATCCGAAAAAGCTTTCCGGAGGACTGCTCCGAAGGCTGAATATAGCCTGTGGGATCGCACACAAGCCAAGGCTGATCATCATGGATGAACCGACAGTAGCCGTAGATCCACAGAGCAGAAACAGAATCCTGGAAGGAATTCAGACATTGAATCGTCAGGGCTCCACAATTATCTATACCTCACATTATATGGAAGAGGTAGAACAGATCTGTACCAGGATCGCAATCATGGATCACGGAAGAGTGATCGCCCAGGGAACAAAGGAAGAACTGAAAAAGATGATCAAAACAGGTGAGACTATCACTGTGGAAGCCATTGCTCTGGAAGAAAAACAGCTCCGGGATATCCGCACACTGGAGCATGTTTTTGATGTGCAGTATGAGAAGCAGAGCCTGACAGTACGTTGCACAGATGCCCGTCATAACCTGATCCGGCTTCTGAATTATCTTCAAAGCCAGGATATTTCTTTCGGAAGAGTTTTTTCCGAACTGCCTACATTGAATGATGTTTTCCTGGAGATCACGGGAAAACAGCTGAGAGATTAGGGGGAGTGAGGATGCTGCATTTGCTGAAATACAGTTTTTTATCCAAGATAAGAAACTTTAATATTGTTTTCTGGCCGCTTATATTTCCTCTGGTGCTGGGAACATTTTTTTACTTTGCATTTGGAAATCTGGATGAGGCAGATTTTCAGACGATTTCAGTTGGAATCGTGAAGGAAGACCAGGCGGATTTATTTTTTACAGAATATTTAGGGCAGGTGGAAAAAAGTGAGCCGGATCTTCTGAAAACAAAAGAGATGACAGAGACAGAAGCTTTGAAGGCTCTGGAAGAAAAAAAGATATCCGGAATCTATTATGTGGGAAAAACGCCTTCTCTTACTGTTGCAGGAAACGGGATGGAAGAAAGTATTCTTAAGGCAGTTCTTGACAGCAGTATAAACACAGAAAATACGATTCAGAACATCTTAAAGAAAAATCCGCAGATGGATATGGGCACGGTGGAAAAGCTCCTGAGTACACAGGATATGGTAAAAGAGGTTTCACTGGGTGGAAAGACCATTGATGGAAATGTACAGTTTTTCTACGCGCTGATCGCCATGGCCTGCCTGTATGGAAGTTTTATCGGCTTTGGAACAGCTCTCGGAATCCAGGCCAATATTACGCCGCTTGCAGCCAGACGATGTGTAACGCCGACCCATAAGCTGAAGCTGATCCTGGCTGACCAGTCTGTTGCCTTTATCATGGGATATGTCGATGTAATCGTACTGATTCTGTATCTTCGATATATTCTGAAACTGGACTTTCAGGGGCAGATGGAGCCGATGCTGGTGATAGCTTTCTTTGGCAGTCTGATCGGAGTATCCATTGGAACATTTGTGGGAAGCTTCGGGAAAATGGGGGAAGGTGCCAAGGTCGGTATCATACTTGGAATTTCCATGACCAGCAGCTTTCTTGCAGGGCTTATGAACGGAGACATGAAAGATATCGTGGAAAAAAGCGCGCCTTTTATAAACCGGATCAATCCAGCAGCACTGATCGCAGACGCATTTTACTGTATCAATGTGTATGCTGACACAGCCAGATATTACCGCAATCTGATAACACTGGCAGTGATGTGTGTAGCACTGGTGCTGGCATCCTTTTTCATGGTCAGGAGGGAACGTTATGACAGTATTTAAAGGTTATATGAGAATCATGAAAAAAAATGCAGGACTGATTTTTCTGTATCTGGCGATTTTTTTCGGAGTGGCGCTGGCGCTTCAGGCAGCAGCAGGAAAAGAAAGTTATTCCAGCTATGAAAGTGAAAAGATAAAGATCGGACTAGTGGATAAGGATAACGGTCCGCTTGCAGAGGGATTGACGAAATGGCTTGAAAATACGCATCATGTGACCAGAATGGAAGACAGCAGGGAGAATCTGCAGGAAGAGCTTTTTTACAGAAATGTAGAGTATATTGTGGTGATCCCCGAGAATTTTTATGAAACCTGTATGGTGAACGGAGAAAGTATTTCCGTAACAAAGGTGCCGGGTTCTTACACAGCATATTATGTGGACCAGCAGCTGGAAAGCTGTCTCAACACTATGCGGACATATCTGGAAGCAGGATTTACCCAGGAAGAAGCAGCTCAGGTAATCCTGGATGAAAAAAGCGCAGAGGTGACACTGCTGGATCTGGATGGAAATAATGGCGGAGTGCCGGCTTACATTTACTATTTCCGTTATATGCCATATCTTTTTCTGGCAGTGCTCTGCTATGTGATGGGATATGTGCTGATGGCCTTCAAAAAAGGAGATATCCCAAAAAGAATGCAGGCTTCAGCAGTTTCCGTGAGACGTCAGAGCATGGAAGGGCTTCTTGCCATGCTTGTTATGGGAGGTGGCCTGTGGGTGATCGGCATGGCCGGAGCAGTCGTCATGTATGGAAAAGAAATTTTAACGGCTCAAAACAGGTGGTATTATATGCTGAACAGTCTAGTGATGATGGCAGTGGCACTTTCGCTTTCCTATCTGATCGGACTTTTTGTGAAAAACAGCAATATGCTGAGTGGTATTGCGAATATCCTTTCACTGGGAATGTGCTTTCTGTGCGGTGTTTTTGTTCCTATGGATGTGATGAATAAAAATGTTTTGAAAGTATCCCAGTTCCTTCCTGTATACTGGTATGAAACCGTAAATGAAACACTTGGCAGCTACAGCCACCTCACAGAGGAAGCAGCTGCAACCGTGTGGAAGGGAATGGGCCTGGAGATGATGTTTGCCGTTGCGTTTGTCTGCATGATCCTGGCAGTGAGCAGGTATCAGAGACAGAAATAAAAATGTTTTATATGGAGTAATAGATCCATTTTATAAAGCAGTGTACTTTCCGGTGCACTGCTTTTTGCTGCAAAAAATGATAGTAAATATTAGCTAACTGTGGTAAAATATGGACAATAAAAATGTTGCCGCAGAAAATACAGTAAATTCCATGCAGACAGCGCAGTACTTTGGAGGAAGGACATGGAAAATAAGAAAATAGTTCTGGTAAAACCACAATGCTCTGTAGAGATAAGAAGTCAGTTTATGACAAGATTCGGAGAGCAGTGCGAGTTTATTTTTCAGGACAGTGAACATGAGAATGCAATTGAAATGGCAGAAATCATAATCGGGGAACCGGAAGAAGCAGAGCTTCGGATGGCAGAAAAGCTCCGGTGGCTTCAGCTGACCTGGGCAGGAGCAGACAAATATACAAAAATAAAAAACTTTCCGCAGAAAGTTGCACTGACCAATGCATCCGGAGCCTTTGGAAAGATCATTGCCGAGTATGCGATTGGTGGTATTATTGCGCTGTACCGCTCGTTTCCTGTATATTGGAATCATAAACAGAAACATATCTGGAAAAAAAGTGATTCTGCAGATACCTTATATGGAAAAAATGTGCTCATATTGGGAACCGGCGATATCGGAAAAAATCTTGCACACAGGATAAAAGCATTTGAAACGCATGTGACAGGAATAAAAAGAACAAAAACTTTTGATTACGCAGAACCGATGCAGGATTTTGATCAGATATATGATCTGTCAGAGCTTGATCAGCAGCTTACAGAAGCCGATATTGTGATCGGTTGCCTGCCGGGAACACCGGAAACGAAAGGACTTCTGAACTATGAACGGCTGCATTCCATGAAGAAAAAAGCAGTTCTGGTCAATGTGGGAAGGGGAAGTCTCATTCCAATGGATGATCTGGCCAGAGTATTAATGGAAGGGCATCTGCAAGGGGCGGTTCTGGATGTATTTGAGGCGGAGCCTTTATCGGAAAAATCTCCTTTGTGGAATATGGAGAATGTCCTTCTTACTCCACATATTGCAGGGCCGAGTTTCGGTGGAAATACAAAAGTGGAAAAACAGATCTGGGACATTTGCATGGAAAATCTGGAGAGGTATCTAAACGGACAGAAATTGAGAAATATTGTTCAGTTAGATATTGGATATTAGGGAAATATGAGGCGTTTGGTTTGATGAGTGCTGAAAACGGATATGAGGAGGAAACGCCATGCCTTCACGAAAAGATCAGTTCAATTTAAATATATTTGACTATAGCTCCATTGCATACTGTGTGGTAGAACTTGTACTGGATGAGAAGGGACAGCCGAAGGACTGGATCTATCGTTACTGTAATCAGGCTTTTGCGGATATGAAGGGATACTGGCTGGAATCCATGCTGGATCGTTCTATCTCCAGTCTGGTTCCGGGTGTAGATAAAAAAATGCTGATGATATATTATCAGGCGGCATATGAAGATAAGCCCTGTGAAGTAGATGTAGTGGGAGAAAAGAAATATCATGTGGCGATCATGCCTACTGGCAGAAAGGGATTTTGCTCCGGCATGGTTTATGCAGATCCGGAGAGCAACGGTGAAAAAGCAAATACCGGTGACTCAGTAACAGATGCCGGCTATATTCAGAAAAAGCTGTTTCCGGAATATGTTTCGCTTTACAGCATAGAGCTTAATTCCGGAAAATATGAAATTCTGAGGATTGCTGAAAATACAAATGCCAGACATATTACGGAGAAAATGCCGCAGCCGTTTGCAAGCTATGATGAATATGCAGAAAAATATGCAGATTCTTTTATTCTGGAGGAAGACAGGGAAGAGTTTCTGGACTGGCATAACTGTCACAAGATGAGAAAGAGACTTTGTGATACGGATAAGATCACATATTATTATCACAGTGTTTCAAAAGAAGGAAAAGACAGCTATTATGAAGCTTATGCTGTAAAAGGAAATGTGGACGACAAAGATTTCCACATTTTTCTGGGCTACCGAAACATAGACAGTATTCTGTACAAGGAAAGAGAAACCCAGGAATTACTGAAAAAGGCGCTGGATCAGGCAAGGCTGAGTAATGAGATCATATCTGCGATCGCCAGAACCTATCAGTATGTTTCAAGAATTGATATTCAGGCAGACTGGTTCGAGGAAATATCAAACAGGGATAAAGAAAATCTGAACTTCATCAATTCGGGTGTTTTGTCGGTTAATAATAAAAAGGTTTGCAGAGAAATCGTTGCAGAGGAATACCAGGAAGCGTTTTTTAAATTTACGGATATATCCACATTGCCGGAGCGAATGAAAAACGAAGAGACTATCGTCATGGAATATCGGATGAAGGATGGAAACTGGCATAAGCTTCGCTTCATCGAAAAGAAACGGGACGAAAATGGAAAGCTGACACATGTACTCTGTGCGATCCGAAGTATCAGTGATGCGAAGAAAAAGGAAGAGAAGCTTTTGTATGAGGTGGCAGAGGCGAAGCGGGATGCTGCTCTGAAATCAAGGTTTCTGTCAAACATGAGTCATGATATCCGGACGCCGATGAATGGTATCATCGGTATGATCGATCTGGCAAACCGTTATCCGGAAGATGCCGAAATGCAGCAGAAATGCAGGGACAAGATCCAGAAATCATCGAAATACCTGGTTACTCTTGTGAGCAATATTCTGGATATCAATAAGCTGGAATCAGAAGAATGTGCTGCTGAGGAACTGACATTTGATCTGACAGAGCTTCTGAACAGAGCCAATACGGAGAAGCAGATCCTTGCACAGGAGAAGAATGTTGAGTATGTGGTGGACTGGGAACGCGCAGATCTGAAACATATGTATCTGACCGGAAATCCGGTTTATCTGGAACGGCTTCTTACCACAGTTGCAGATAATGCGGTGAAATTTACGAAACCTGGTGGCAGTGTGCATGTCTGGTGTGCAGAAAAATCCGCAGACGATTCGCAGGTAGTATATGAATTTGGATGTTCAGATAATGGAATCGGTATGAGCGAAGAGTTTATCGCACATGCTTTTGATCTGTTTTCGCAGGAGAATGAAACCAGCAGATCAAAATATGAGGGTGCCGGCCTTGGACTTGCTATCGCCAAAAAGCTTGCGGACAGAATGGGCGGAACGATCGAAATCGAGAGCAAAAAGGATAAGGGCACGACAGTACTCATGACCGTTCCGTTTAAGATTGGAATGCCGGAAATATGCGAACAATCAGAATGCAGTGAAGAGGTGTCTCTGGAGGGATTGCGTGCGCTGCTTGCTGAGGATAATGAACTGAATATGGAAATCGCAAAATTTCTGTTGGAGAATAATGGAATCCGTGTAGAAGGTGTTGAGAATGGTCTGGAAGCGGTGAAGAAATTTCAGAGTTCTGAACCCGGATATTATGATGTGATTTTTATGGATATCATGATGCCGGAGATGAATGGCTGGGATGCAACACGTAAGATCCGTTCCATGAAAAGACCGGATGCCGGGTCAATACCGATCATTGCCATGAGTGCAAATGCGTTTGCAGAGGATATCATTAGCAGCCGCATTTCCGGTATGAATGAGCATCTGACGAAGCCTCTGGATGAGACGAAGCTTCTTACAGAGCTTAAAAAATGCATAGCCGGCAGAAAGAAGAGGGATTTTTAAAGGGGAGTGATCGGAGAGAATGACGCGACAGGAACTGATAAAAGAAATAGAAAAATACAGGCCTTTTAATGAACAGGAAGAAAAGGATAAAACACTGATCCTGAACTGGATCCGGAATAATGATAATGCATTTCTTCGGGAGAATACAGTTGCACATGTTACGGCATCTGCCTGGGTGGTGAACAAGGACAGAACCAAAGTTCTCATGGTATACCATAATATATATAATTCCTGGTCCTGGCTGGGAGGACATGCAGACGGGGAGACGGATCTTCTGTCTGTTGCGATCCGTGAGGTAAAAGAGGAAGCGGGGATCTCTGAGGTTTATCCTGTTTCCGAAGAGATTTTTTCCATGGAGTCGTTGACTGTGGACGGTCATGTGAAAAGAGGCGAGTATGTATCCAGCCATCTGCATTTAAATGTAACCTATCTTCTGGAAGCGGACTCTGAAGAGGCTGTATCCATAAAAGAAGATGAGAACAGTGCAGTAGCCTGGTTTTCCCCGGAAGAGGCATTGAAGAAGTCTACAGAACCGTGGTTTGTGGAGCGGGTGTATGGGAAACTGATCGAAAAAATGAGATAAATATAGATGTTTACATTACAAAAAAAGTGTCAAGAAATAATAACTTGACACTTTTTGCTTTCCATCTTATCTTGACGATGAGGTGATATGATATGAAAAGAAAAGAAGAGGAACTGACAGCAAAGATAATAGACATTTTTGGCACGACAGATCCCGAAGAACTTAGAAGGATTGCAGAAGCTGCAGAATGTTACAGGAAAATAAAAGATTCTGCAAAAAAAATGTATCCGGTAGAAAAAATTCTTTTACAGATCCTCAGCTTGCAGAAATTCTTGCGTTAAAGAAACAGGGAATTCAGATTACAGAAATTGCAAAAAAATATCACGTTTCCAGACAGACAATCTACAGTCAGATAAAAAGAGCATATAATTTCAGCGATGATCCGGATGTAAAAATGCGTATGTATTTTATGAATAGAAATGATCTATGTACAATTATTGATATAAATTTTTTACAGGAAAAAATATTTATTAAAAATTATACGCAGCAGATACCATTAAGAGCATTTGGTGTTGTGGAGAATCCCAGTTGGGCTGATTTTGAGCAGTTTTTGGAAGATAGATGTTTTCCGAGAACCCGTGACCATAACAAAGAGTGTCTGAGGGAACTGGGAGTACCTTTTTATGATCCGTTGCTGATTATTGAAAAAACGGATGGATATATGGCAGGAGATCATCAATGGATCCTGACTGTGAAAAAGAAAGAGGAAGGTACTTATAAAAAGTACTCTGGGAATTCCTTTTGTAGGATATAAACCAGTACAGATAGAGTATAAAGGGCTGTTTTTATCTGGTTTTGTCAGCGGGGATTTTTTGAAAGAGGATGAAATATTGATTCCGATTGAAAAATTGCATCGCCAGTATACGGGGGAAAGTCTGGCATCCAGGTTAACTGATTTTGAGGAAACTTCGAAAAAAATACAGTATCTGGTAGAAAAAGTTGAAAACACAGGTATATTCCATTAGCCCTTTGTTTGATCAGGGACTTTGTCTGTTTGCAGATACAAATATGGATTATCCACTGAGTTTATCTTATGAGGAATGTTTAAAAAAAATCGAATCAAAACCATTCAGCTCTGACTTTGATATTCAGCTTGAGGCGGCAGAAGAATTATATGGAACGTATCATACGCATGAGGAGATCGTTAAGCTGATGTCGGAGCTTACAGGAGAGGAGATCGACGACAGTTTTGGAATGTTTCCACCGTTTTATACTGATTGCGGAAGAAATATTCATCTTGGAAAAAATGTTTTTATCAATGCAGGATGTAAATTTCAGGATCAGGGTGGCATTTACATCGATGATGGGGCATTGATCGGACATAATGCTGTACTTGCAACGATCAACCATATGGAAGATCCACAGAAAAGAGGAGGAATGACATTTCATCCGATTCATATTGGAAAAAATGTATGGCTCGGATCTAATGTAACGGTTCTTCCGGGAGTGAACATCGGAGATGGTGCGATCATTGCGGCCGGTGCTGTTGTAACCAAGGATGTACCGGAAAATATGGTTGCAGCCGGAGTGCCCGCAAAGGTGATTCGTGAGGTGAAGAAATAGAAAAAGATACTCTGTTTGATACCTTTTGAAATCAGCAGAAAAACGAAACCGCCGGAAACCCTTGATTTATAAGACTTTCCGGCGGTTCTAGTAGCAGGGGATGAGAGAATCGAACTCCCACCAAAGGTTTTGGAGACCCCTATCATACCATTTGACCAATCCCCTATGTGTTTTCATCACTGTTGCAATTATACATATAAAATATACAATTGTCAAGTGAAGATAAGGCTTTTTATGTATATTTATGTAATAAGATAAAAAACGGAGATGGAGGGATTTGAACCCTCGCGCCGGTTGCCCGACCTACCGCATTTCGAGTGCGGACCCTTCAGCCACTTGGGTACATCTCCGGATGGCTCGAAAAATCTTTTCAGAATCTTTCGTGCAAACCTTTATTATTATATAAGGTATCAGGGAAAAGGTCAATCTTTTTTGAAACTTTTCTTTCCGTATTATTGACGAAAACCTCAGACTATAATAAGATAGTGATTAAAGTGCATAGACATGAATTGTGTTGTGCAGAAATGGAGGGAATTTATGAGCGACAAAAAAACAGCGATTCTTAAGGCTGCGAAGAGTCTGAATGAGAATTATGCTTCCGAAGAACTTTTTATGCCGAAAAGCGGCAGAAGACTGCCGAACCGTTCGGTGATCATTGATATAGTAAGAGACCTGAAATCTATTGTATTTCCAGGATATTTCAGTACGGATACCAGCGCATCCATGTTTCCGGAATATTATGCAGGACACAGACTTAACGATATTTATGACAGACTGAAATCCCAGATTGAGATCGCACTTCTTTATCATGGAGAGGATCCGGCAGAGGCAGCAGCACATGCAGACAGAACTGCTTGCGGATTTATCGAGCAGCTTCCGGAGGTTCAGAGACTGCTTCTTACAGATGTGCAGGCAGGTTTTGACGGAGACCCGGCGGCCAAGAGTAAGGAAGAGATCATTTTTTCCTATCCTGGACTGTTTGCAATCTATGTATATCGTCTGGCACATATTCTTTATAAAGAAAAGATCCCGTTTATTCCACGTGTGATGTCCGAGTATGCACATGGACGGACAGGAATCGATATCAACCCGGGAGCAACGATCGGTGAATATTTCTTTATTGATCATGGAACAGGAGTTGTTATCGGTGAGACAACAGAGATCGGAAATAATGTGAAGCTTTACCAGGGAGTGACACTTGGAGCTCTTTCCACAAGAATGGGACAGCAGCTTGCCAATGTGAAACGTCATCCGACGATCCGTGACAATGTAACGATCTATTCTAACTCAACGGTTCTTGGTGGAGAGACCGTTGTAGGAGAGAATACGATTATCGGTGGTAATACCTTTATCACAGAATCCATCCCTGCCAATACCAAAGTCAGTGCCAAGAGTCCTGAGCTTGTGATCAAGAAACCGAAGAGTCAGGTTTCTGCCACAAATGTATGGGACTATTGATAATAAATCGAATAAATCAAAAAAATCGAAAAAACCTGTTGACAAATAAAACAGGATACTATATACTAATCATCGTTGCAGCGGTCAAGCATCGGTAATCACCGAAGCGACGATGCGCGGGTGTAGTTCAATGGTAGAACACCAGCCTTCCAAGCTGGATACGTGGGTTC
>OLNJ01000432.1_pt1 | contig 36142 bp, 46 predicted proteins | sample 1672191 | NCBI WGS metagenome assembly OLNJ01 (sample SAMEA3136657, study PRJEB25190) | human gut metagenome | biome: human gut; feature: human-associated habitat; material: faeces | place: Austria | collected 2013
ACTTCTGAGCTTCGATGTCCTCTTTTTCTTCTCTCAGTACCTTATTTATAGAGGGATCTTTTTTAAGGACTCTCTTCCGGCGGCTGTGCCACCGGTAAATAGCAAGGACAGGAAGTGTATATACACTTCCGAAAAACCAGCAATTTAGGGAACCCTGCCCTAAATTAAAAACACAGAAGTCACTACTTCGAAGAACCAAAGAAAGGAGAATCTGCCTATGGCAAAGAGAAAAAGAAATATACAGATTTTATTTTGTGTTTCCCCGGAAGAAAAGAAGCTGATTCGCAGAAAGATGATTGAATCAAAGACCAAAAACATGGGAGCTTATCTTCGTAAAATGGCAATCGACGGTTATATTGTCAATACAGACACTACTCCATTAAAGAAACAATATGAAGAAATGCACAAGATTGGCGTAAATATCAACCAGATTGCCAAAAAAGTAAATACCACCGGAGATCTATATCCGGAAGAAATGCAAGAATTGAAAGAGATGGTGAAAGAATTATGGCGTATCTTAAGATCTTCCCAATTAAAGTAACAGACAAGAAAGCTCTGGACTACATCACGAATCCAGATAAAACAGATGAAAAACTGTTAGTTTCCAGTTTTGGCTGTTCCCCGGAAACTGCAGATCTTGAATTTTCTATGACTAGAGAAATGGCAAAAAAGAATGGAATGGACAAAGGTGATAACCTGGCATTTCATCTGATTCAGTCATTTAAGCCTGGAGAAGTTGATGCCGAAACTGCCCATCGCTTAGGACAACAATTTGCAGATGAAGTGCTGAAAGGAAAATATGAATACGTGATCAGCACCCATGTTGATAAAAATCACATTCATAACCATATCATCTTCAACGCCGCAAGCTTTGTTGACCATCACAAGTATGTTTCCAATAAGCGGAGCTACCATAAGCTCTGCAGAATCAGCAATCGTATCTGTCATGAAAATGGACTTGCCACCAGTATGCCGACTGGAGAAAAAGGCAAAAGTTATAAGGAGAACATGGAATATCATCGTGGCACCAGTTGGAAAGCTAAACTTCGTGTTACAGTTGATAAGGCAATCTGGACTTCCATTAACTATGAGGAATTTCTGCAAAAGATGCAGTTAGCAGGATATGAAGTTCGACAGGGAAAACATCTATCCTTCCGTGCACCGGAGCAGAAAAACTTCACTTATATGAAATCTCTCGGTAGCTATTATTCAGAAGAAAATGTCCGTATCCGTCTGGCTAAAAATCGTAGCAAAGTGAAAACTCCAAAATATCTGTCCAGAGAAGCTCGCCTGTATATCAATATCTCCACTTATGTTACGACCGGCAATCGAGAAGGATTTGAACGATGGGCAAAGCTCAATAACCTGAAAGAAGCAGCTCGCACTTTCAATTATCTTTCCGAAAATAACCTGCTGAATTATGAAGATTTCCAACAGCATCTTTCTGATATTGATGCTTCTGTTAAAGCGGCTGATCAGAGAATAGCTCAAATCAACAGTGAGCTGAGCACACAGAAAGTCATTCAAAAACACTGTGATTCTTACCGGCTCTGTCGTAAAGTAATTGAAGATTGCAAATCTGCTAAAAATCCAAAAGCATACCGCTCCAAGCATCAGGCAGAATATCAGCTCCATGATTCATTAAAAAAAGAGCTTCAGGATCTGGGCGTTACCAAAATCCCAAGCTCTAATAAAATCCAGAAGAGGATAGAAAATCTTGAATCTGAACAGGCTGCTACTGTCCGGGAAAAACAGGAATTACAAAAAAAGCAGAATACACTAAAGATCATTCAGCAGAATTTTACAGCACTGCTCGATGCTCCCACATTTCGTGAATCTATTGAAAACAAACGAGAAAACAGCTTATAAATGTTTGAGGTGTCCTATAATTTGACACCTCACTACATCTTGCCCGTTCTAATAGACTGAATAAGTTTTTAAATCTCGATAATTCGCAGATGAATATTCACTCACTTTATCTACTCTAACAAATTCTTGTTTTCTCCATTCATATATTTCAAAATAATCATTGATTTTTAAACATAAAAAAGTATCTTTACCCAATTTTAACTCATCTCTATATATCAACAAATTTTTAAATACATTTAAAATTTCAGAAACTACTAATACATACTCTGCACTATTTTCAAGTACATATTCATAAGGGTAATACATAAAAAGATTTTTGGGCTTCTTTATATTTTTGACAACACTCTTAATTGTATCATTCGCATATACCTCATTTCTTAAATCTTCAGTTTTCACCTTTGCAATATCCAGTAGTATGGTTTCATCTGGTATTTCTTCTTCTAATTCTTGTGTTTTTGAAAAAATAAAGCCCTGAGACATATGACTATAATCAACTTCTGGCATATTTCTGTTTTTCATACGCATAACATTCGTACCAACCAACAATTTAAAATCCAATTGGTAAGTAGATGTGTACGCATCATCTTCCCCATGTGCTTGCTCTGTTGTCAATATGAAATGCTCCATAAAACTATGTTTTGTAGAAAAATACTGTGAAAAATTTATAATATCTATCAAAAAATTCTCGTATGTAATTTTGGGAAATGCGTTTTTCCCATTTAGCATTAAATATTTGGGTGGAATAATATTCATATGTTTTCCCTTCCGCTTCTCATGTAAGTTAATTTCAACAATTATCGAGTGCTTTCTGAATCAACCGTTCAAAAGACTGAGTGAATCTTTCATCATCTTCCTCTGTTCGCTTCTTCGGTCCCTTGATATGATTCTTATAGCCAATACAAATGGCAGTTCCTATTTTTGATAGAGAGTGCATCATCTGAGGATCTTCCAATGTAAACGGATCCCATGCTCCTTCTATAATTTTCTTTCCATCATATTGTACAACTATACTGTGAAGTTCTACTTCTTTCTCTAAAGTCTCAATCATTTCACAGAGTTTTTCTGGATTTAACCCCATTTCACTTACATTGACACAAATATTCTTCATTACTTATCCTCCTCTGCAGGCTGCCAAATAGAAGTCTCAATATGTATGCCTCCTTTTTGAGTCAAATAAATTCCCAATATAATCAATACTATCATAACAGCAACTGCAACTACTGCATAGATTGGCTGGATACTAAAGATACCCTTTACAAAAATAACGGTATAAATAATAATACTTATCGTACAAAAAGCATATAATCCTCTATCTGAAAGATGAAATTTATTCTTTCCCCATGCTTCAGGATAACGTTTCGGAAGTCGTGATATTGCATACACAACCGTAACATTCATAAAGAAAGTAATAACCTGGAAAATATTAGTAATTGTTACAATGCTCATATCAAACATAATTGGAAGTACTGCAACAATCAGAGTATAAATATATGCAATGTATGGTGCTCCAAACCGATTTTCTTTCAAAATAAAACGAGGAAGCCATCCATCTTTTGCTGCCTGCGTCAGCGGATATTTGACATCATTAAATACACTATTCAATGTTGTAACAATTGCCATAATTGGTCCGCCGATCATAAATGCTTTATAAATCCATCCTGGTAGAATTGCCTGTGCTGCCGGCAAAATCGTCTCTACTCCAGCCACCTCATCATGTGGAAGCACACCTCCTGTAACCATAGCTAAACCCACATAAATAAAAAGTAAACATGGTACACACATCATACTTGCAAAAGGTACATCTTTAGTGGCCTTTTTCGCATCTTTCCCATACCATAAAATATTATAGTATCCGTGTGCAGAATTAATTAACAAAAGGGCTGCCAGCATAAAACCTTTAAATCCACCTGTAAACATTTTTTCTCCGGAAAACTGAAAAATAGGTTGTTTAATTTGAGTTAACCCAAATGTTACATAAAGAATCATTGTGACCAAAAGTACTGTCGACATTATTTTACTTGCCTTTGCAAATATATCCATTCCAAGCAAATTTAAAATGAACAAAGCAACGATACCAACAATAGCAATCGTTTTTACGGTTACATTAGGAATCAGGTTGTTAATATATAGTCCCAATGCTAATGCAAACGAACTATTATTAATTGGTGTAACCAATTTCGAATATGCAACCAAACCGCCCGCACTAACTCCTGAAAGATTCGTTACAATCGAATAAGGTCCCCCTGCAACTCTCATGGTTCCTCCCAAAATAATATATGGGAATACCATAAAGAACCCCATAATAATTGCAACAAAATACGCCAACCATACTGAATATCCCGTATAAGCCATGTAGCTTTCACAACTGCTTCTTTTAATAATGCTTCCAATTCTCCAATCAGTGGAAATCTGTTTCCACATTTTACCCAGAACTGTAATACCCCCGTATCCTGGCAGCTTGGTCTGTTCAGTTCTTTTGCCAGCACCTGATTCTTCTTCATGGTCTGATAGATAACCTTTGAAAGTGGACTGTCCTCTTTTTCTGCCAGCTCGTCCAGCTTCGCAATAATGTCATCCGGCAGTACTTTGCCGATATATGACACAAAATTTGTCATATAATTGGTAAGCTGTTCTACCTGTTGTTTCTTATCCATAGTTTTCACTCCTTAAAAATGATATGTTCCTTCTGCAGACATACATGCACTGCAGATAAAATATGTAAGTATCCTCTCTATGATGGGAAGAATGGAAATGCAATCGGAAGAATGACCATACTTACAATTGTTGCGATGACAATCAATGGGAATCCTGCTTTCACATAATCCATAAATTTATATCCTCCGGCTCCTACAACCATTGTATTTGCAGGCATTCCAATCGGTGTTACATATGCACAGGAGCCTCCGATTACACAAGCCATCAGTACAGCTCTCGGATCTGCTCCCATTCCCTGTGCAATAGACAGACAGATTGGAACCATCAGAGCTGTAGTTGCTGTGTTTGACATAAAATTTGTCATGATACAGCAGAGTAAAAATACAAACAATGGAATGATCGAACATTCCGGAACCTTCCACGTAACTGTTTCCCGGAAAATTGGTATTCAGAAACTGCATGGTCATTTCAAATACTGCCCTCATATCCAATATGCTGTAATCGTGGTGATCTCCGCCGTGAACTGCAGACACTTTTCCATCTGCAATCTTAATCAGAGCATCCCCTTTCGCTACCTTCAGGCAATAATTCACTACCTTCGCATAATTTGCTGTTTCCAGTTTTCTGAGCCCTGAACCAGAAATTCCTGCCCGATCCAGAATTGTCCGGATTGCACAGGTACGCACCGGATAGGTCTCACCCTTGATTTTTAAGGCCAATTGTGTATTGTTCTCAGTATCCTCCAGTATCTCTTCCCAATTCTTTCCTACTGTGTCCTTCATTTTACCTGCTTCCTGAATAGCCGGAACCAGTCGCAGTGTTCTTGTAGGCTTACGGATCCAGGAAGATTCTTTTGCTCTCTGTGCCAGAAATTCCAGCATCTCCTTTGGGTCTGCAAACGTCGTCTGATACGCATCTGCAAAAATTCTTGTTTCATTCATGTGTCTTTCCACCTTTCTTAAAATAAGTTTTATCCATAAACAGCTCAAAGCTGATTGTGGCTGCTCCATCTGCCATTAAACAAATAAAAAAGGAATGAAAAGAGTATTTCTCCATCCATTCCTAACTCTCTGGTATTTTACCTAATAAAACAAAAAGCATCACTACCGCGATACACATCGCATAGTGACACTTTATACAAACATAAACAGCTTATGCCAGACAGGAAGTTTTTCTCTGCCTGTTGATTCCGGGATTCGCACAATCCCAGAACTTCCCTACAAGGGAATGCAATAAAATAAACTATATCAGTATACTAGCACAAGATATTGTTTGTGTCAATTATATATATACTATATATTGTTTTGTATAATAAAGACAATATGCTCACCCAGAAATTCTTTACATGTCTGTTTTACCTTTCCGTACTGTTCACTGTCTTTCTTAGCAGCTCCTGCACACAATGCAGAAAGGGGACATCCCTCACAGTTGTTCTGCAAGGCTTCTTTAATCCATTCAATTTCCTGTTCTGTTCCGATTACTTTCATCTGACTCACCTCTATTACATCATACCCCGAAATCACATAAGCAACACATTTTTTATCTTGCTTTTTACGTCTGTAACACGCCAAAAGCCCACCATTTTACTTGATGCAATGTATTGTATCCGTAAATTACGGTTAAAATCAATAATATTATTCTTTATATCTTTAATACACCTATTTTAATCCGTAATTTCACTTTCGTAAATAGTTTAAAATAAAGGAAAATGGAGGTGTGACAGATGGATGAAAAATTTATCGCAGAACGCATTACCGAACTGCGCATTAAAAAAGATGTTTCGGAATACCAGATGAGTCTTGATCTTGGTAAAAATAAAAGTTACATCCAGAATATCAGCTCCGGACGTTCTCTGCCTTCCATGAGCCAGTTCTATGAAATTTGCCGCTATTTTGAAATCACACCTCAGGAATTCTTTGATGAAAGGCTTCATGATCTGCCTCTGTATCAAAAAGCCAATGAATTATTAAAACAATTGGACGAAGACGATATGCTGGCCATCCTCTCTATTCTCAAACGATTAACTGAAAAACATTCTTAATGTCTTATCGGCTGCCTGTATTACGGCAGCTTTTTTTCTGCTTTTTTCCAATATTTAAAATTCTATGACTATTTCTAAGTAAATGGGTAAGACCCCAGTTGTACTTTGATAATTGCATACACCTCTCAGAAGATTGATATAGGTGCTGCAGATAGTGCTTACGTTTATTGCGTGCCTGCAGCTTTAAGATTACATAGTAACGCCTTCTACGTGGCCGGGAAGGGCATAGGAACTGGCTTTTGGGAGATTTACACCATTTTTCGTCAGGCTATTTTACAATAGTAAAATTACTCTAAACTTGATATAATAATGGACAGGTATTGAAGTTTTATCCTGTCCATAGAAAGGAGCAGAATGATTACAGTAACAAAAAGTGATTTGATAAAGTTAGGTTATGGTCCTTCTTTTTCAGCAGATATTATCCGAGAAGCGAAAAAGCTGATGATTGCCAAAGGCCATACATATTATCAATCAAAGAAACTGGACAGGGTACCAAAGGAAGCGGTTGAGGAATTATTGGGAATCACTTTGCCAGATACTGAAAACTAAGTGTACTTCTTGCATTAGAGAAGGAGTGTAACCATGGCAAAAGATCCAATCAAAAAAGCAACTAACGGAACCTATTATTTCAGGGCGAACTTAGGAAAACACCCTGTAACTGGGAAACAAATACAAAAATATCGCAGTGGATTTGCAACAAAGAAAGAGGCTCGGGCAGAATATTCAAAGCTTATTCTGTCTACACCAGATGAGCTTACGGAAAAGAAAGAGGAAGTGACTTTCAAAAAATTTATTCAGGAGATTTATCTTCCCTGGTATAAAACCCAGGTAAAAGAAAGTACATACAAGAACAGGTATGCTACCATTGAAAAACACTTTTCCTATTTCTATAAGATGAATACTGACAAAATTGAGCCAATTCATGTGCAAAACTGGCAATTAAAACTGGCAAAAAACTACAGCCCAAATTATGTGAGGATTATACAGGGAATGCTTGCAGTCGCATTTGACAGAGCTATTGTTCTGGGACTTGCAAAGAAAAATCCGGCCAGAATGATCGGAAATGTCAAAAGTAGAAAACCGAAAATCGATTTCTGGACACTGGAAGAATTCCAGAAAGTCATTTCTCTTCTGTATAAGGGAGATTATTATGAACACTATCTGTTCATTTCCTACTGGTTGTTATTTATGACTGGAATGCGAATCGGAGAAGCGGCAGCACTGCAATGGTCAGATATTGATTTTGAGACAGGTGTTCTCAGCATCAACAAGAATCTTTACTATAAAACCATGACCGACTATAAATTTGTAGAGACAAAAACGCAGGCTAGTATTCGGGATATCGTTATAGATGATGATACAATCAAAGAACTGAAAGAATGGAAAGAAGTTCAACAGAAAGTTCTACCAAAATGTAATTTTGTTTTAAGCTATAACGGAACGCCCACCAGCAAGACAACTCTGCCAAGAGCCCTCGAAAAGCTGGCAAATCTTGCTGGTGTCCACCGTATTAAAATTCATGCCTTACGGCATTCCCACGCTTCCCTGTTAATCAGCATGGGAGAAAACCCATTAATCATCAAAGACCGTCTAGGCCACGAAAAAATCCAAACGACTTTGGGAACCTATGGGCATTTATATCCAAACAGCAACTTTGAAGTAGCAAAGAAGCTGACAGGAAAACTTACCTATACACCTGCAACAGAAAGTGTGGCTGATTACACAAGCAATCAGTTCACAGCCGAGTATCATAAGCAGGTGAATTAAAAAATGCAATGAAAATGCAATTTTCAAAGGCCGAAGCCCGGAAGCCCCGTAAAATAAGGCTTTCCGGCCCACCGCCTACTATTCAAACTCAATAACACTAGGCCGCTTTTTCGTGTTACCGTGTATTAAATAAAATAAAAGAGGCGGGCTTTTATTAAATATACCACGTTGTATTATTATTTGCAATAGTTCCAAACATCACTCTAACATCACGGGAATAAATCGTATTATTTATTGCAGTGATGTTAATCAGGTATATACTCTATCACATCACTGATGCCGCAATTAAGAGCTTTACATATTCTATCTATCTGTTTCAGATTGACTGGCTCATTCTTTCCCATGGAAGCCATAGTCCCATAACTTAATCCGGTTGCGTCTTTTAGATCTCCCTTATTCATACCTCTATCAAGAAGCGTGTGCCAAAGCGGATTGTACGATATCATAATACACCAACTTTCTGTTGACTTATTTTTTTCTTCCTGCTATTATTTTCTTAGGTACCGAGCGGAAGCAGGAAGTTTCGGAGTCCGCTCGGTGTCTATTCGCTTAGTTCTTAATTATTTTCTTTTAAAATGGAGAGGTTCTTGATTTTTTCAAGTGCCTCTTCTTTATTTTTACTGTTCTCAATGATCAACACGACCATTTCCATAACGGTTTTAAATTCTAATGTAGTCATTATATCTTTTTCCATTTCTCTAACTCCTTTCCTGCTATCTCCTTGCTACAATTATAGTTTATCACTATATCTTCATTTTGTCAACATTTTTCTTCATTATTTTAGAGATTTTCTTCAATAAACTATTGACATGTACGGTACATATGGTAATATACAAACATAAACAACAGAACAAACATTCGCATAGACGGTGCGAGGTTTGAGAGATAATAGGAGGAAAATGATATGTCAGAACTTTTAAAGAAACAGAACTACGGTGTTGAGGTTGAATTTACAGGTATTTCAAGAAAGATGGCCGCTGATGCAGTTGCAGAAATCATCGGAACTACAGCTTCCAGACCAGATCACACTTGCTACCAGACAAGAACAATTCAGGATTCACAGGGAAGAAAATGGAAGGTAATGCGAGACAGCTCAATCAATCCAATTCGTAAAGTTGGAACCGAGAACATGGACGAATACAGAGTTGAATTCGTAACACCGGTTCTAAAATACGAAGATCTTGAAACATTGCAGGCAATCATTCGCAAATTCAGAGAAATTGGTGGAGTACCTCATGCTTCATGTGGTATCCATATCCATGTCGATGGAGCGAACCATACAGCAACCTCTCTGCGCAGATTGGTAAACTTCATGTATAGTCGGCAAGAAATTATTTATGATGCCCTTGCAGTCGGAAGTAGAAAAAATCGTTGGTGTTTGCCAGTTTGTAAAAACCTGCTCGATACCATGAAAAAAGATAAGAACATCACAACCGATTCTGTCGAAAAGATCTGGTATAGCCCAGCAAACGACGGATATTGTGGTGGTATCGATCATCAGCATTATAACTCCACAAGATATCATGCGCTGAATCTCCATAGCTTCTTCCAGAAAGGTACTGTTGAATTTAGACTTTTCAATAGCACGCTTCATGCAGGAAAAATCAAAGCATATGTTCAGTTTTGCCTTGCACTCTCTGCTTGGGCTATTGAATCCGATGATAAAGTAGTATTCCGTTCAATGAATGGATATACCGCTCAGAAAAAAATTACACTTATGTACAATATTTTGACTAACCGCCTTGGACTCTACGGAGATGAATTTAAGACCTGCAGACTTCACATGATGAAACAGCTCCGTGAAAACGCAAAAGCGGAACAGGTTGCTTAGTTATAAATCAGCTGTCCTACCGGCTTGACGGGGAGAAAGGGAATGTCATGTTATATGTAGCATACGGAAGCAATCTTAACGTACAGCAAGGACTTTTGTTAGATTATATCAAATACTGTTATAAACTGCGTGATATATTTTATACCCTGTAAGGCAAATTTTGAAGCAAACATATTATAAAAAGCACCTATTTTGTTATTATTTGAATGTATTTGCATTCATGTGGTCAGCTATCTTTTTCCATGTATTCTGACCACAGCAACCATCATCATCAATACCAACATTCCGCTGAAATGTTTTAAGTGCTGACTTTGTATTTTTTCCAAAATCTCCGTCAACAGAAACTCCAAGAATGGACTGTAAGCATCGCACCGCTACACCCTCAGTTCCAGACTGTAATACAGGAAGCTGAATATCCAGTTTTACTGTTAAGTCAGCTTTCTCTTTGCGTGATGAGGTATCTTTTTTCTGTTCCGGATATACAGCTTTTCCATTCCAATCATAGATGGTGTAGCCTTCTTTCCAGTCTTTTTTAGCATTCTCAAGATTCTTGTATGCCCCAAGCTGGCTCTTACTGTCTCCCCAGGTTTTCCGGATTCTGTAATATTTATCTACAGTTGTAGTTGCTGCCTTTGCACCGATCAGCTGCTTGAAACGGTTCCAGTCACCTTTTGCCCGGATTGCAGAAGGGCAATTCTTCGCACACACATCATAGTGGGATACCACATGATTTGCGTCAATTCCAAACTTCTTCATCAGCATCTTGCAGATCTCAACAGTGTTCTGGAACGCTTTTTCGTAATTATACCCTGCCTGCACACACATCTCAATGCCAATGGAATTGTGGTTGTTGCAAATTCCGAAAAGACCACCTCCGTAGTTAACGCCGACATGCCAAGCGCCTCTGTCGAATGGAGTTGCCTGATAAGCCTCGGTATCATCAACGTATACATGAGCAGAGTAGCCGGAGAAATTTCCGTCATGCTGGGCCTTTGCATGTGCCTTTGCATTTGCTCCTTTGGCAAAGTTATCTGTATTATGGATAACGATGTATTTAGGTACCTGATTTGCATAGCTGTTGTTATTGCTGATTAAACTTGTGTTAAGATTCATTGTAACATCCTCCTTATTCGCTTCTGGCATCGCAATTATCTTTGCCAGAATTTCCAATATCTTTGATCCATAATTCTTCCCTGCGGCCCAGCCTCCGCCCTGTGGATTTTCCTGTATCCCAAGCCATTCAACATATGGGGCTATTCCTCTTTTCACATAACAGAAACGAGGATCCACGCATACACCGTACAGTTTTTCGTTAGATGCATATGCTTTAAGATGCTGGATCTGTGCCCGGATGCCGATCCATGGATGAGAGAACGAATTCCCTTTCATACCATTTTTTGTAACGCCGATTCCGGCAAAATTGTTCTGGTCCAATGTTACGGCAGAACCATTGAATGTGAAATTACCTGTTTCGAGGCAACTTTGCGCAAAGGCGATATCTCCCCTTACTCCTTCCGTTTTTCCTTCTGATATATAATATTCAACCATATCGATTACGGATTTGGGTACTGCCGGATTAACTTTCTGTATATATGACTGCATCTGCTGGACCGTAGCAACTGCAGTTCCCATTATATTCGTTTTCATAATATCCTCCTAAAAAAGGAAAGGGCTTAAGCCCCTTCCTTCTGTGAACCATTAATTTTTCCATCGTCTAAAAGATCTTTCACGCCGCAAAACCACACATCAATTATCTTAAGCAGCGCATCTTCCGACATAATAACCTGCAGCCACTTTGGCAGTAATCCTCTCGCCTGCTGAACAACCCATTTCAATTTCTGCTGTCCCGTTCCTGATTCTTTATACATATGTTCCGCTTTCAGGATCAGCTGGTATACCTGTTCACGGATACCTTCCAATCCTTTATGCTTGGCATACTGAAACGCAATAACCAAAGTCACTACAAGCAAAATTAACACCGCAACCAGTAATACCGGGAACGGAATCTGTTTTAAAAAGTTAAGTAATTCCATAAGTAATTCCTCCTAATCAATGCTGTATTTGGCCAGAACTTCTCTGTCCATTTCTTTTTTGTGTGCTTCTGCACGCTGAAGATTTTCAAATGCTTCTTCGAGCTCGCCATTATGCTCTCCTTTTACAATTGCATGATGTAGCCAAAAGAGCACGCGCCCCGTAGCATGTGTAATTTCTTCATCCGCTTTTCTCTGTTCAATTTTATACTTAATGCGTTCCTGCTCTCGTGCCTCCACTTCCATGAGCCTTCGCTCAATATAGTGACGAATCAGAGCAAAAAAAATGCCGGCAACACCTCCGCTGCCAAGCACAGATAGACAAAATGTTTCGAGCATTACTCTTCCCCTCCGAGTGCTTTTAAGAGCCGATCCAGATTACCTCCGATTAACCAATCCACCAGTTTTCGCATAAGAACCTCCTTTCGCCATTAATAGATGCCAATGTGTTGCGCCTAAAAGGTCTATCTCTCGCATGCACCATACCTTACCTCCATGAAAAAAGGGAACCTCTACGGTTCCCTCATGCTTACATACTCTTCCTTTACTTCTTCAATAATCCCTGCGTCAAGTCTTTCATCTTCGCTCGCTTCTACATTCAGCATATTTCGCAAATGAGAAAGTTCGGTTGCCAGGCTCTTGATGAACCTGCTCTGCCTCACTATGATTTCATCCTGCTTTTCAATCATATCTTCATAGAATTCCACAAGTTCTAAAACCTGGTTTTCATCCATCGTCGTTACCTCCACTTGTATCTTGGTTTTTCTTCACCAAATATCCAATACCTCAGATGATCATCCAATACAATAGCTAATAAAGATAGGATATACCATGCCACAGTAAAAGGAAGACATATCTGTCCAATTATATTAAAAGGCATATTGCTGTAATCCCATATTCCAAGCCCCAATACAATATTCAAAATGTATCCGGAAAGGAACTCAATTGCAGTTATCCCGACAGCACAGATAAACATCTGTTTCCATATGAGCATATCCCATCTCAGAAATTCATTTATCGAACCGCAAAACAAGAAGCAAAGTCCGCCAACCAGTACCATAGGCAGTGAGCTGTACCCTCGCCATATCAGTTCGATCATGTAGTAAATCGTACCTCCTATAGCGAAAAGCACAGCGTTTCTGCCTATGGTCTTCAGAGTAATCATTTAACCTCCTTGTCGGCTGCCATTTCGGCCAGATAGTCCTTTAAAACTTCTGACTGATATTCTTCCGGGATCGGCGCTCCGTATTCAATCTTGGCGATTTCCGAAGCTTTCGCACATCCTTTAATCCACATATTTACAGAGTTTCCATATGTTGTGTGATAACTCTTGAATTCCATTGCACCATTAATAATCTTCTGCATATCCTCAGCAGAATAATACCGGCACGGATTGCCGTCTTCATGGTATTCCAGTTTTTTGATGCCAGCGGTCAGCTGAGCCTGTTTTCCAAAGAGATTTAACTGATCTTCATTTTTAAGGCTAAAGTGTTCTGTTCCTGAAGAAATAGAAATGTCCACGCCTGCAAATACTGTACTCTGGCAAATCTGCGAAATCTCTTTCTTCTTTTCTGCTCGGTATGTTTCAACAGAAAGATAATCAGCATTGCAGCCTTCTTCTTTGTCTTTCAACTGATCGAACCAAAAATCAAGATCTGCAACTATCTCTTCCTTAGGAACAACACCTGCAGATACTTTAAAATAGATTTCATCAGCTTCCATACCCTGTGGTCCTTCATCTTTTTCCGGAAGCTGGACTTCGTTCTTACGAATCCATACATCAGCGGAACCATCTGGAAGAACAGCATATGTAATGTTTCCTTGTGATTCCGGGCTATTCGTTTTATGCATAATTCAATTTCCTCCACTTCTTATAATATTTTTCCATAGCATAGCTTTTCTGTTTCGCATAACGGCTGATTATATTTTTAGCCATCGAAATAAGTTGATCCCAACATTCTGCAACCCTCACAAGAAAGGAGTCTGTTGTTACAAACCAACCGTTATATGCTATGGTACTCATGGCGAATTTACTACCTATAATCTTTTTGTTCTTTATTTTTTTCGCAAATCTATGAATTTTCCTGCGAGCCTTTAGGAATATTGATGCTCTTATCCTTGTTGACACATTCCGTATTGTCACTGTTTTTCCGGAATAACATCTTTTGATTAAATTCTGTCCATGGAACACAAGCCCCATATAGTCTAAATCCCTTCCTTTTTGTTTTCCGTTTCTGTCAACATAACCTGTACGAAATAACGACCAGGAATCTTTGATCTTTAGACAGAGTGTAGATTTTACGAATTCAATAACAAGCAGCATCGCCTTATGAAGATCTTTCTTATTAGAGCCAAAAAGAATGATATCATCCATCTGAATCATGATATGATAAATCAATCTTTTTCTTGTTGTCTTCCCTCGTCTGGTCTTCATTTCATAAAGTTCATTTGTGCAATAATGGTACAAATAAGATAGATAATAATTGCACAGATCTTTCGACACCGGAGAGCCTATAAAAATCCCATGTTTGCAATCTTTCTCTTTGTTCTGCACCTTTGCTTCAGAATACAATCCAATCAAAGTCTCAAACAAGTACAACAACATATCTGACTTTCCTAAATCTCTTCGAAGAAATTCTAATATTTTATCATGTGACATAGAAGGATAGCATTTTTTAATGTCTGACTGAACGCAATATTTAGTTCCTTCCGGATCACGCGACATCCATCGTTCGATGTATTTTTTACCGTAAGCTTGTCCTCTTCCAGGTATTGATGCAACTTGAAAAAGTCCGACTTTTGCCGTCCACAACTCATCTGCCGCTTCCTTGGCCAACACCTCATATAGCTGCATGATCATCTTTTCAAGTCCTAGCGTTCTAATTTTTCCGCTCATTCCATCTACTATATCAACATTTTTCACAAGTTTCTCTTCCGGAACTACCATATAGATATGTTCCCTTACAGTTCTGGTCTTCAAATGCCACGACATTTCATATGCAATCTGATCGATCACAGATGCTACAAATTCCGGTGAATTCTCCAACCGCCTTCTAGCCTCATTTTTACTTATGCTTCCATAGTAAGCAAAAATACTCGGCATATTACCATTTTCTAGCTTGTCATATATAAATGCAGTTATGTATTTCCTGATGAAATTTTCGTCAGAAATATCCATTCTTCGGCAATATGTCTTCATTACCAGTCCTCTTTCTTTCTGTGTTCAAGAGCTTTCGGTTTTACTACTAACCCCCACCTGTGTCCACTTCCGCCACAGGGTCAGCAGTCAGTTTCCTGACCGCCGATGCTGGTGCTTGAATTTCGGGCATTCCGCCCCCGCCATTTTAGGGCCGTCTCAAAGGACAGCGAAACACGCTACACATCAAAATTCTCACAGAAATTCGCGCGGCATAGTTCCACCAGCTGTTACCGAGCCCGTTGTTCAGGTTCGCATACCACCGACCCGCGTTAGACCAGTTGTTCAGGTTGCCGCCGGAAAGCCACTGCCAAACGTAGCGTGAGTCCGTATGATTTTAAAACGCCCCGGCTACGCCGGGAAATAAAAGGGGAGTTCCCCTCTTGCCATTCGGCAATTCACCCCCTACGCTGCTGCTTTCGCACAGCGTCCAGAAGCAGAAAGACGCGCGGCACAGACCCACCAGCTGTTACCGAGCCCGTAGTGCAGGTACGCACACCACCGACCCGCGTCAGACCAGGTGCCCAGGTCGCCGCCGGAAAGCCACTCTCTTAACCCGTCAGAAGTCTGATCAAGCTTATTTGTATACTGTCCATCTGCATACCCTGTGCTGGAGGAAGCTGCTACTTTCGTTCCATGTCTTACAGAAGGATTTTCCGGATCATATCCAAGTTCACTGATATATTTCCAACTTTCCTGTGTATCTGCAATACTATATCCACACTCAACATAATCCGATGTCACACTTGTTGCTAACTTTGTGCAGTCATAACAAATGCAAGCCGTCATTACATGATTAGATATCTTAAGAATTACATTGCTGATAACTTCGTAAAATCCCAGGAACATTTCTACACCGAACAGAATGTATGGGTCTTTTCCAGATGTATTACTGTTCGGAGAACCGCAAGAACCAAGGACATTATCGCATGCACCTGTGTGCCATGGCATTGTAACGATAGTGGTCTTTACTTCTGTAGAGCCTACCATTGTAGAACCGGTAGAAAATTTAGTTCCTCCATTATCTACATAAACTGCCGAATTATTGCTGTCATAATCTTCAATTTTTGTAATGATGACACGATTTGCTTTTGCATGAAGTCCTGCATTTCCTCTATCATCCGTCGGATTGCTACCACTTAAAGCTGTGGCATTTCCAATGGATACCGTGCTTCCGACCACCAAATTGTTTGCATCACTTTTGCTGATAATGATACGTTCCACATTATTTTCAACAACAGTCGCATAGAACCTGTTGTAATATCCTGTGCAACCAGACATGATTGACTGTGAATCCCGTGTTGCGAAAGCGACCTCAAACAGGTTGTCCATATGGTTTTTATCCTGTGCAGTTGTTCCACAATACTGTGTTCCTTTGGCTTTGAATCGTGTAATCATTCCATTGTGAGACTGATCATGCGCAGCGTTTACTCCGCTAATAGATGCAGCCTTTCCATCAGAACCATTTCCAGCCATATATTTAGCCTGTGCAACGAACGGTCTGACAGTCTGATCTGTACGGATTGCTGCTCCTTCCGGAAAGAAGCCTGCGTGATGTTCATCTGAGATAACAAGGCTTTCTCCATTTGCATCAATGGTTATGTTAAGCCACTGAGTCAGATACAACATCCATGTATCTCTTTCTGTCCTGGAGAACTCATTGTCGATTCCCTTAATATATTCCACAATGAATTCTCCGGCATCATCTACATGACCATTAACTTCCAATCCATAAAAAACAGATTCGCCTTCAAAATCATTTCTTCCTCTTACTGTGTTCGTAGAAGGCTGTGCTACCATGCCTACAGCATCGAGAGTACGTGTGCCCGCCGACAATGGCGATACATCAAATGCACTATGATGAACCCCATATTTTTTCCCAGTTCTCTTGAGATTAAGAATGAATTCAGCCTGTTTATTTTTTTCTCCCGCAAACATACTGGCGGCTTCCATAAGTGCCACGTCATTATTTATCAACTGTCGAAAGACAGCGTTAAACACATCTGCATGAGCAGGATCAGAAGTTTCTAATTCGCGGAGCTGATTGTTGAAAACAGCTCCAGAAATATCGAAATACGACATTTTCTACCTCCTTATGATAACATTTATCTATCATTATCCGATTACTTGTTACAAAATATCGAAATACGTTAGAATGTATCATCACACTCGAACACGCATTCCATGTCTGCATCTTTTCCTTTCTTCAAAAACGCTTTCATGGCCACCATATCCCCATCTGCATCATATAACCCAACTTCAGAAATATAAGTGTTTGCCAGCTCATTTTCTGCCAGTGTGCAGCGATATCTGATTTTTGTATCAGAGAGAACCTCATAACCATCAACGTTCTTGCGAAGCAATTCATGATGTAAGGTGTTCTGATCGGCACTGTGTGGTTTTACTGTTCCGCCCGAATCTACACCTCCATCGCCAAAAGCCATGCCTACAATCTTTGGGAGCGATGAAATCCCCGCTCTTGCTTTTACCATTTTTTTCTTAGCCAGTGTTGTAACTGTAGTCCCTGCCATTTAAAGGACCTCCCTTCCTGAATTTAGTTTTACACTTCCATCTAGCCTACACGTTCCATCCAGTCTTGCGGCCCGTGAAGGAATAACCATTGTGACCTCTACTTCTTCTTCGTGTTTAACAGGCGCGCGAATCCGAACTGTCTGCAGATATGGTGGCTCTCCTGCATCAAGCAATAGAGTCCCGTCTAACAAACAGTTGCCGTCCAGGATCTTATTACCATCACGCCAGCCCATAATTACCCTCTGTGTGCCTCTAAAATCAGCTTTCTCAGCATTAATCATATCAGGCAATGAAATACACTGTTTCGTTTCAAAAGCCTCCTGATTGCCGATAAACAGCCTATGCCCGATAAAAGTTTCCATCGGATACCAAGAATTGATCTTTCTCGTTCCGTCCAGTGAAAAGTTTCCATCAAGAAAACCTTCCCACCATACAAAATCACTTCGTACGAAAAGGGAAGGCTTAAATATATTTTCATGATATACATCTGGAATCCGGTGAAAAATTCGATCTGCTATAAAATTCTCAGTTAAGACTGTATCGAACGGATAGACTGGGCGAAATTCTGTCGGATACCAATGATTCAGATTGATACTGCCGTCAAGAGTGAAGGAACCATCAAGAGAATACTTCCACCATGAAAAATCTGAATGATACGTCACTCTCTGTTCAAAGCTCTCTGTGCATTCAATAAGCATGAGGATACAGGCAAAATCTACAGTTTTTACTGTAGCTGACTTGACGATCAGCTTAGACGATCCAGTAGGCAACAGTCTTTTGCTCCTGTCGTCCGGAGAAACGATATGGTTGTAAACTGCTGTGACCAGTGTACTTGATGCGGGCTGTCCGTTGCTATCAACTAAGATCAATCCCACTGTTCCTGGTCCTTCAACAGCTGGTTCTACAATACAATCTCCAATCCCGGGTACTTCTTTGGCCCACTTAATATAGTCAGCATCATTCGCTACATAGAACTGCGAATCTTGGAATTCTGCATGGATTCGTTCATAATAATCTTCATCATTTTCTTCTTCAGCACCACCCGATGTTTTCTCGCTGTTGGTAATTGCTGTAACGCCATTGATCGGTGATGCCATAATTGTAATCGTATTTGCTGGAACATTCCCGGATACCCCCGGAGTGACCGCTTCAACCGCAAGGTCCATGGTTTCATTCTCTGTGAACGTAACAGTTCGTAAAGTCTGGAACTCAACAGCTTCCATCTGATCTGTTGCGGGAACTGCAAAAACTGTGCCTGCTGCCAATACTGTGCCATAAGCCGCCGTAACAGACACTGTTCCAGTTGCTGCTACAGCTTCTTTCCTTGTCACTCCTGCTTCTGCGCCATGCAAATCCATCCAATCGCCCCAGGAATATTCCGGAAACGCAACCATCAGGCAGCGAACAAGATTGAACTGTACAAGCTGAGATATCTCGATGGCCGTAGGCATGGTAAAATCATATGGGAAATCACCTTCCATATCCGATATATCCGCCGGAAGGTTTCCCATCATCCTCTCCTGTATCTGGTCAGAATCACTTTCTGACACAAATTCCGGAACTTCAAATTCTGGTCTAGCCATATTAACCACCTCCTCTAAACTTCTATGATTGAATCAACGGTAAAGGGTTCTCCATCAACCGAATAAACTATGAATGATACTTTTACCCTTCCAGTACCCCATTCAAAAGAAAACTCTTCTACCGATGATGTCCGCGGATTGACCATCAGAGCTTCCTGGATTGTCCTTTCTAGAGAAAGTTCTACAGTGCTTTGGTCAGATTCTCTTGTTATATCTTCCGTTTCAGTTCCATGATCATCCGAATATCCCAGACAAGAATATCTTTCTGTAGATACCGTTTTTACACACCATATTTTATATGCTTCATATCCATCGTTCATTGGCACATTATTTGCGGCGGTGCGAACGAAATCTCCTTTTTCAAGATCCCACATTGGCGATGGCTTATAGTCAACGTCATATTCTTCATCTTCCTCTTCATCCACAAAATCTGGAACATCCACAGTCGGCAGTAAATTTTTTGATTCTTCTTCCATATTGCCTCCTATAATCCACTTGCCTTGACTACTACATCTATGACTACAGGTTCTCCCTCAACCCATACGATAAGCACACGATCTCCCGGTTTCAACTTAGGCATAACCACCTTATGGCTATGTGATCCCGTTCCGCTGTTATGCCCTCCGTGTGTTCCTCCAGATACGTTTGTTGATAGATTGGCCAAAAGTCTGCAGACGGAATAATCCTTTTTAGGAATAGGCAAAGGAAAAGTATTGGAAACAAGGGAATAATCTTTCTTGATCACTCCAAAGTCGAACGAAAATCCTCCTCCTGAGTGTTCTCCCATTCTCGAATCCAATACCTTTGCAAGCTTTTCCATTCCATTTTTTTCCATTTTTGACATAATGTTCCTCCTGTCAGTCAAATGATCCATCGTCAACCCAGCCCCAGACATGAGTCTGATTCCAGTTTTGTGTAACCAGATGCCATGGGTGTGCTTTTCCGGAACCACCTTTGATCGTGATTTTTGCTTTTCCGGCTCCTACACTGTATCCTCTGGCATCTGGATAACTGCTGACATAATGCTTGCCGCCATGGAAATTAACAATGTCCCCAACATCATATGATTTTGCTTTTGTTTTTTTATTCCCACTGCTCTTTTTTGCTGCCGGTGCTTTTTTCAATCCCAGTGTCATAAGCATTTTATCTACATCATGCGCAGCAGATATTACGATATAATACCCAGCACTTATTGAAGCTGTTTTTAGATGAATCTTGTCACCCTTCCGAATGATAGGAATATCCGGAAGTTTTATCGTGATTTCTTCCTTTGGTTTGCCATCGTCTGCAAGGATCTCTCTCGCTTCTTTTTTTGCCTCATCCAAAGTATCATTGGTTCCCCTGGAAACAATCTTCTGTCGGATTCCGTAGCTTGTCTTTCCATCAACTGTAGCCTCAACAGGTGAGCATCCATCATCATTTGCTTTTCCGATGATTTTTACCCTTGTAACCATCCCGGTAGTGCTGATCTTATGGTTTACTTCTGTAAGATGCTGTGTTTCTTCAAAATGATATACTGTTTTATTTGTTCCAAAACCAACTACGGTCACATTCATTTTCACAGCCCGCAGACATGCCTCAATGCCGCCTTTCTTTTTGGCTTCCTTGAGGATTTTCACAACCACTGTTCCAAGCTTTTCAGACTTATAAGCCAGTTTCCCATGCTTCACATTTGGTCCGCTGTAAGATGTGACCTTTATGCCCCAGCGTTTCAGCACTTGGACTATGGCTGACTTTGTCTTTACGCCAGCTGAAAAATATACATGATCTTGTGATTCCTGCAGATCATATAGAACATCGTATGCCTTTACCTTAAACTTCTCTCCGGATGTTCTCGCTGAAGGATTCCATTCAACTATTTTTCCTCTGGTTGCTTCGGCATTTTTGCCGCCATTATAGGAATACAAAAGTGCTGCATAACACCCAGGCTTGGCAAGAGAAGAAATTCTTCCCTTTGAAGTTTTATCGTTCTTGGCTGAAAAACTAATTCTGGCCGCAAGCTGGTCCTCTCCCTCTTCCCAGGATACATCTTCGACAAATTGCGTGATGTCGTAAGCCTTTTTATCTGCAGTCATAATGGCCACGAGGTATTTATATTTCATTGGATTTATCAATACTCTCGCCTCCTTATGGTAAAGTCAGTACTGTTCCTGGATATATCCAATGTCCGTTGTCGCTATTGCGCCGGCCATGTTTCTTAGCAGCCGCTTCAATAACCTTCTTATTGGCATTGTAGATATTTCTCCACTTTGATTCAGTTTTATATTTCTTACGAGATATTCCACAAAGCGTATCGCCTCGGACAATCCTGTAGGTCTTTTTCTTTTTAGTAGATTTCTTGGTACTTGGCCTAGTGGTTTTCTTTTTCTTTTTAGCTTTTTTCTTAGTCCCCAGTTCCTTTGTTGTATAAATCTTCATCTCGACATATGGAACAAAAGATATCTCGTACGAATAGTCCCCATGTCCGCCAAAAGGCTTATACTCAAAAGATTTGATAGTAACATCTTCATTGATACCAGCTTCAGAAACCACCAGATTTAAAGGTGTCTTTTTTGTCTGCCAGCTTTTCAGTTTGCTGGCGCAGGTTTTTGGCGCTATCCATTTCTGGTTTACGGAGGCAAGCTTTTTTCTGCCTGCCCCCCAGAAATATCCAGACCATTTTATAATCTGAGTACCCATACCAGATGGGTAACTCATTTTTCCTTTTCCAAGAATGTTATATTCCTGATATGCTGTTTCTCTTTTTACATCAACATCATCTTTTGGCATCGAAGGGAACTGGAACTTCGATGCCGAATTATGCAATTCTTTTAATATCGCTCCCATGTTCCCTCCTTATGTTGTAACAGGCGTATTCTCATAAGCTTCGCTGAGCATTGTTGCAATTTCGCTTCCAAGATCGTCAGCCAGCTCCTTGATATGCGCTTTGATGAGCCGAATAACATCACTGTCATTTGTATCTGATATATTGAACTGCGGGGAGAGGTTAACCTGTACCACAACGCCAGATTTGTCTGACACTACATTCGTTGGCACAGTTTCTTTCTCTGTTTTTTCAGAATCTTGCGAACTGGAATCTGTGTCGAAATAAGGTGTCGTGTTTGATACTTCTTTGCCAACGATTCCTCCGCTCGCATGTGCTGATATCTCATCATCAGGACCAAGAACTCCCAGTGTCCGTCCTGCGGATTTCCACAATTCAATACCTCTCTGTCGTCTGGCCGGTACCGTAGGAATGATATACTCCAATCCTTCCTCACCTACCCACGACAGCTCAGCTCCATTCAGTCCGACTTCGCCTCCATTTGCATTACCTGCAATAGTAGCTGATACAGATGATCCGCTACTTGAGGTGGAAATACTAGCTGATGGATTCGTGATATGCCAGTTCAGCGTAACTGCAACATTTGCAGAGGCTGTGAAGCCCTGTGCGAATGTGCTTTGTACCTGTCCGGCGCATTCCGAATATATAGCTGCTGCATTGTTGGTCTGGTCGAGTGTGACATCAACATGTCCGTCTGCTGGAATTGTCTCCGAGAAAGCAGATACTACATCAGCTGTTGCGAGAGAATAAATCTCAGCCGCATTATTGGACTGATCTAACGTGATGCTCGCATGACCATTGGCCGGAACATCACTTACTGCGCTCTCAATATCTGCTGTTACCTGCTCCGCAACGCCAGAAGTGTCTGTTGTCGTGCCTGAGAAGGTAACATTTGCACTGCCTTCAACTGGTACATCTCCTACAGCACCTTTTGCATCTTCTTCCGCCTGTGCCTGCATTCCGGAGGTGTCGGTCGTTGTATTTGTGACATTTACATTTGCAGATGCTTCCTGCTCAATAGGCTCTGTTTCCGTTTCATCTGCTGCCTGTTCGGTTGCAGACTGCATGCCAGATGTATCCACCGTTACCAGTTCTGATGGGATAGTAACAGATGCGCCTGCCTGCACTTCAATTCCATTTGCCGCAAGTGTCCCGGATTCCATGCCGAGAGCTGCCTCAATCTGAGCCGCCGCTGTATCGGAATCCACTTCTACATCTGCCAGATCAACTTTGACTCCTTCTGCTGTCACAGACATTTCTGCTCCTTCTGCATCCAGAGCCGACATAGCCTGCTCGATAGCAGCCTGAGCCTTGTCTCCGTCAACTTCTGCAGTCAACGTATCCATGGAAATAGTCAGTTCCTGGTCTGGGTGAATAATATACGGGCTTTCGATACCGTTCTGTTCTGCAATGGTCTGCCAGTCAATTCCAAGAGCGTTGCCAATTTCCCACAGGCAATCGCCTTGATCAACCTTAATCTTTACATGATCAGCGGTATATCTGCTAAGAGTTGCGTGTGTCACGGACTGGTTCGCAGGAGTCGCAGCTACAATACCCGCAATATATGCAGCCACCTGATAGCCTTTCAACTCTTCATTGCCGGCATTGGCATTTGCATTCAGCGGTGCAATTACGTTTTCAGTATCGAAACTGGAGATTGATGTCATTCTGTCTTCCAGTGAAGAGGAAGGTTTTGGGGCAACGATTGCCATTGCGAAAGAGCCTGCCAGATAAATTCTGTCAAGCCATGCTGCTACCAATGCATGGACAGCGGCATCTTCTGTATCAACACAAATGGTATTGATGTAGTATTTTTCCACTTCTTTTAATCCGACACTGTAGTCTGCGGTTGTCACTGTCGGATCTGCGCCATCTGCGAAAGCGGACTGGCTAACCGCCGTAACAGTTCCTGATGCATCAGTAATATCGACTACAAAGTTCTTTGAGGAAGCGAATGCTTCTTTCAATGCAGTAGCCTCTTCTGTTCCTGCTGCAAATGTTACTTTTTCGAACTCAGAGCCATCCAGATATACGATGCACTCTTTCTTTAAGGAATCGCCAAGCTTCTCTCTGATTGTTGCTGTGAATTTTGCACCACTTGGATATTTTGTTGAGAGCTTTGCCTTTCCAGTTGCACAAGCAAGAGAGGCACTGCCAACTGTACCGCCGTTTCCTATTCTAACAGCGATAAGTTTGTCAGCGCCTCCAAAGAACGTTTCTCTTAATGCATCTGTGGTGCCGCCGGTGCCAAAGGTTTTTTCATATCCTTCAGATGCCGGAAGAACTGTAGCTTTTCCAAGTGGCCCAATCGAAGACCTGAAAAGCACTGCTACAATACCATCAATTGCTCCAAAGTTTGTTTCATCCCCTCTTTTCTGCACATTGAAGTATGCACCGGAACGGATTTTGTTTTCTCCAAGAGAAAAATAACCTGCCATTTATTTGACCTCCTTTTTCATGAATCTATCGATGATCTGTTTCGCTTCCACAACAGTCATTCCTGTTTTTTTACAACCCTTAAAGGCTGCTACTGCACATTCGCGAGGAACTCCAAATACTTTTGCGCTTGCATTTTCAAGTTCCTGGATGGTGTACTTGTCAGCGGACGGCTGTACTGTTTGTGTCGCAGCCGGTGTCTTCTTGATATCTTTTTCTGCCATTACTTACTCCTTTCATGTAAGATCGTTGATTGTTACGCCTGATATACCAGGCTGCTTAAATGCGTCTTTTAAGCACGCATAATACCCTGTCAGAGACATCTGCCCCTCTCTAAGGTAATCAGCATTGTTGTTCATTTTCAGAGCTTTCACGACCATTGGAGAATCATCAAACATGATGATCTCTTCATCCTTCGCTAAACTCTGGTGAAGTGCGGCTATCATCTTCAACCGCAATGACGGTTTCGGGCACAGGAGATGCACTGAAATAACTGCATTGAACCACGACAGGCTACTCCTGCAATGACCATCTGTGCTGTCAATTGATTTCAGTCCAGAATAGAAAACAGGAGTATCTGCCGGAATGGTGTATTCTGATAACTCATCAATTCCAAAAACTATGCATTCCGGGAAAAGATTCTTAATATACCTGTTCAATGCCATAACAGGATCTGGATCCGTAGTTTCCTGTGCGGGGTATTCCAGAATATCGAACACAATTTCTTTGCACAGCACTGCGTTTCCTTCCAGGATGTAAGGTTCGCTTCTGGCCCATGCAAAGCACATAGGTGCCTCCCCTTCTGGTTTCATCACCACGTCCTGAAGACAATTCCTGATAGCAACTTCCATCTTCTCTACTTCAAGCGGATCCATGATGTCGTACAATGCGGCAGTAAGCTGGCCAGATGAAGACCGCTTTGTATCCACCTGTTTGTTGAAGACATAAGAAATCCTCGGATACTGGCTTTTCCCATTCCATCCCTCCTGCTGATCAGGAGGAAACTCTGTGTTAAAGATGGCCGGCTTATCTGCGTACTTGGCCAGAGTTCCGTTCAGAAGGTTGTCCTGAGATAATCTTCTATACAGCAACTGATTCAGATCCATCTTCTACACTCTCCTCATATACGTTCACCGTTTCCATTCCGTCAGAAGAATATCTGATAGTCCACATTCCTTTTTCAATAGCCTCAGCCGGAATCACGAAATGATTCTGGATATTCTGTGTTTCTGGAAGGAATAAAACTGTGATGGTGTCAGCAGTCGCTTCTGTTACTATTCCAGACTGCGCTTTATCCCAGGTTTTATTTTTTGCCGAGATAAGAGATCCTCTTCCGATTTCAGCAAGATTTATAACTTTCTTTGTTTCTTCAGTCAGTAACATTTATCCTCCTAACTCCGAGAACAATGCCAGAATCTCCGGCATTGCAGTTTCTTTGATTTTTTCAACATAAGGACGGGCTGCCATTTTGCTTGTTCCATGTTCCAGGTATCCCGAGTAGTGCATTCCAGATTGGATTCCGAATATGCCATTTCCTCCACCGCCAGAACTGTATATATTCCAGTTCCTTCTCAGGTTTCCGCTCCTTACACCAGGTGGACTTCCAGGAGCTGAGGGACTTGGATTGGCCAATACCGTAAGAGCGGCGTTCCTGAGTTCATTGGCACCCTGCATCATCTTTGCATCAACCTGTCGTTTGGTTTGCTCTACGCGATTCTTTACTTCTTCCTGTACAGCTGCCGCTGCTGCCTCCGGGCTCATTTCAGATCATTCCTTTCTTCAAGATAGGCAATGCCGGCAAACCCAAGGTCTCCGGCATTATCAACAGCAAGAACTAAATATGCTTTTTCCTCATATGCAAGAATATCTGACTTTTTGAGATCACATCTTCCAGATACCACAAGGGTATGCGTCAGGGAATGCAGTTTCTGGTCCCATAGGTGTTTTGTCAGCTCCCTCTCATTCGAAGTCGCCTGTGCAAGAATTCCATCCACTATAGTTCCCGTATCCTCATATGAGTTCTTTGCATATCCATCTACATTGTCCACATGCATCTTCAATACCCGGAAGCTCTTCCAGAGATTCCCCGGACGAAGGTACATTGCGTTTCCGAACATCATATGTCTTCCCCCTCTGTTTCCTCATGCGACATCATTCCGGCATAAAAATAAGGCGGTGTTATCCGCCCTGTTTCTGGATTTTCTGCCAACGGAAGAATTGCTTCTACCGAAGCTGCACTGGCTTTCAGATCTTTTTTCAGATCCTCATACATTTCTTTCCACAGCTTCGCCCGTTCCCCCATGGATAAGGAGAGTGGGCCAACCTTTGTATCGGGTTCAAATGCAAACTTCCGCATAATGCTTTCAAGGCAACGAAGTTTTGCTTTTTTCCATTGTCTCGCCGTCGGAACCTTTTCCGGAATCACCGCATTGTATTCCTCATCGCAGAGCGCACAAGTCTTTTCTTTTCCCTCGACCATTACATCTCCGAGTTCAAAACGCATACGGTCTTTTCCGTATTCAGCAATATTCCCCGGTTCGTACTGATATGTTCCAGGCATCAGGCATCACCTGCGCTTTCCTCCAGTTCCCCAAGGCTCTTCGCCTTAGTTTCAGCTTCTTTCTTTACAGCAGTTCTCGAATCTACTGCATTCAGAAAGATAAGCACTGTATTATCCTCTACAGTGTCTCTAATATGAGCTACAGCATCCTTCTGGTTCATCTGCATAGTTTTTACTGCTTCCTGAAGCTGAGGCTCTGTGACGTCCAAATCGAAGCCCTTATCTCCTTTTACGATTTCTATTTTGAAGAATACTTCTCCGACTGATGCCGCGCATTCCTCAAGTGTTTCAACCGGAATACCGTCACGAATCACAGTCAGCACTCCCATTTTTTCAAGAGCTACCGGATCAGTGACTGCTTCGGCCGGGATTTCCTCTCCGATGAAGTATCGTTTTCCGCTCAGAGTGCATGGTTTGTTTGCAACAAGCTTCATATGGCACCTCCTTAGACTGCAGATTTGTAGAATCTCGCCAGATCATCGGATGTCTTATGCATATCTGTTGCCATAAGTCCTTCTACGTATTCTGTATGTGTTCCATTCTCGCCAAGATAGTTCAGAATCGGAAGCACCTGTCCATTTCCAAGCATATCCCATGTAAAGGTGTAGCCGGCAGACGGTTCATCAATGCTCGGTGCGTTTGTAGCATAGGCAAGAAGGAATGCATTCGGGTCTCCGATATACTGCATATTTTCATCTTCTCCCATGCCGGCATTGTTCATGATGGATTTAAGCACCACGATCTTTTCTACTCCGAAGAGCTGTGCCAGAACGTTTTCTGTTACAGACGCTGGGTTTGCGGTGCTTCCACCATATTTAACCCTTTCAAGGATTGCCGGATGCACCTTCAGGGCATTGAATACATTGATACCAAGGCCGAGGCGGTTCGGCATGCGTCCTGTCTGCTGATTCATGCTTGTCTTCTCGCTATCGATAAATGCAATAGGATCAGAGTTTGCATTGCTGAATTTAATGAACTGGTTTGTGCTTGGAGAGGTATTGTCTACTCCTTCAAGTTCATTCTTCCATCAATATTTTCTTTGTTTGCATTTCTCTTTGATGTCTTTCACTGTCTTTTTCACAAGGGAATCCAGTTCTTTCTTTGGCACCGTCTCTTCAATGTGATCAAGCGCATTCTTCCAGTCTTCATTATTTCGAACGGATTGTTTTCTACCGAGCATAGTGTCTCTCCTTTCCGGAAGCAGCCAAGGCGATAAGTCCGCTCAACAGGACTGTCAGCAAGCTTCCCAGTGTTTTATATGGTCCACTATTCAAAACGCTGCCGTAGGCGAATACAGGAAGCCCTACAGCCAGTGCAGCAACCACACCTGTGATAATCCCTTTTGCATTCAGTCTTACCCCTTTCAGTGTCATGACTGTTGGAAGTAATGTTGACGCCCTCAGTGTGCCATAGAACAAAAACAGATGTGTCACTGTAATTCCCGGGATATTTGCAATCAGAATGCCAGTGATCAGAAGCACTGCCATTGCAGCTCTGGTCTTCCTGATGTCTTTTCCTCCTGCAATATCTGTCGTAAGCGAAGATACTGCGCACAGGTTGCTATCCACTGTAGACAGCAAACCGGAAACAATCATAAAAAGGAACGGCAATACTGCCCAGGACGGGAAAAAGTGGCGGATCAATTCAAAATTGATGATTCCAAGGTTCTGTGCCTGATATCCTGCACCGGCTCCCATAAATCCAAGAATTCCCATTGACAGTGGAACCACCGCAAAAAGAACTGCTCCAATAAGAAACGCTCTTCCCAGCTTCTCTTTTTTTACTGCAAATGCCCTCTGCCAGAAGCTCTGATCTCCAAACGGCCCGGATAAAAGTCCTATCGTTGTCGGAAGCCCAAAGGCTAAGAAAATCTCTACTCCTTTTCCAGAAAAGAGCGTTGTACAGTCTCCTGATATACCACTCAGGCCCTGTATAATGCCCTGTGTTCCTGTATTTCTTACTCCGAATATTACAAATAGGCTACATGCAACAAGCATGAATACCATTTGAATAGCATCTGTAAGCATAGATGCTTTAATTCCAGAGAACAGAGAATAGGAAATTGCTATACAAGCGAGCAAAATAGTCATGGTTTTGAACGAAATTCCTGTTACTGCACTAAGAATCTGGCTTCCCGCAAGAAGCTGAACTCCTGTTGACAGAACAGACAGTCCGATCAGCTGAAACAGGTAAACCCTTTTCACTCCATCGGATTGGTATTTTTCTTTCATGTAACCAGACAGTGTCATTCCCTCTGGCATTTCCTTCCGGATTTTCTTTGCAAAGGGAATGAATATCACCAGACAAAGGGCATTCGGGACCAGAAACCAGAACAGGCCAACCCAGCCGGTAGAATATGCTTTCTCAGTTGATACAAATAATGCCGGAGCCCAGATCCACGTTGCCGCAATGCTGAGAGCCGACATCAGCCAGTTTTCAGAACGGCTTCCAACGCAGAAGCGTTCCACATTTTTTTCTTTCTTTGTCAGGATCACTGTTGCCAGGATCATGATAACTGCATATACAAATAATATTGTTACTCCATTCATGCGTAATCTCCTCTAAAATATTTTAAAGGAGCATTCCCGTCTTTCTATCCTTTCCTCCCTCCCAAGATTGCATTAAAAAAGCCACTGGTTTTTTCCCAGTGGCTCATGGCTTTTGATTAAAATTTTACTCGCATATCATACACCATTTTCGTTATTAAGTCAATGTTAAGTTAACAGATTCCGTTATTCCGATTTTATTAAAAAAACTTCAGACCATCAATTCCGAAAAACAGCGAAGATAAGCGCTCTTTCGCAATTTTGATATCTTCGTATACAGTGACCTTGCTGACCGAAAATTTTTTTGAAATTTCTGCAATCGTCATTGGCGTCTTTGATATGTAAAGGGCTTTAATAATCTTATAGCGTCTCTTATCTTTTTCCGATAATTTGCTACAATAGATACGGTATACATCAAGCATTTTGTCAATATGCTGTACCATGATAGCGGTTCTTTTGGCCGAAGTTTTGATGCTCTCCACTATGACCTTATCATCTTTCATGGTCATGATGTCTTCCAGCACCTCTGTAACCTCCCCTTCCTTGGACTTGTAGACGGCATTTTCGTAGCTCGCCTTTAAAGTTCTGTAATTTCTAAGGAGTAAATCAGTATTATGCAAACGACGATCAATCTTCTCCTTCTCGCTTTTTCTCTGTCCTACCATCATTGCATCAGACGCAACCTGCGCTCCGGCAAGGGCAGCCTGCTGAATCATTGCATCAATTTCCTCTTTTGTCAGTGCTACGAATTGTACTTTTTTCTCTGTGTCCATGCCATACCTCACAAATATTTCTTTCCTGTTTCCGGATCCTCAAATCGAATTCTGTCGCAAAGTTTAAAATTAAATCCTTTTGCCAGACGTTTCACCATCTTTACGAACATATCTGCCTCGTTGTCTCTCCGCGTCCAGTCAGATCTGAAAACCTGTGTCTGCGGTTTTGATGCAGAACAAATCGCATCATGAGCGGTCTTATCCTTACACCCGCTGGCATTATAAAGTGTTCTGTCCATGCTGTCCCTCCCTCGACCTTTTTAAAACTCCACTTTTATATCCTTCCCATTGCTGATCGGTCATTTCCGGTCCCAGTAAATCCCTCACAGTGTCAAGTGCCTGCTTTGTCCCACAGTCAGGACATATTTCTTTCCTATCCTTTCTCGACACTGCTGGTCTGGTAGCGTACTGCTGCCCGCATTCAGGGCATATCTTTCTTATCGCCATTGTCCCCACCTCCCATATCCAAAAAATCCTCAATGTTCATTTGCCCAGGTACTCTGTAGTTTTCCCAGTCAACGGGATTCCGGTAATAATGTGCAGTAAGGCTGTTCCAGCATTCCGGACCGTATCCCCTTTTAATGCTTTCCGGATCCGTCAGTTTCTTTCCGCACTTCTGGCATTTGCTGTACATATGGGCTTCCTTTCTTTACTCATCTGCATATGTTTCATACTCCAATCGAGATATTGGAATTACCTTTTCTTCAGGCACATTACACATATCCGCAATGCTCTTTTTCTGTTTGCTCGCATATTCTTCAAGATCGATACTTTTCGCATTGACGTCAACATTCAGTTTCATATAACCATCATCATAATTATATAATTCTGCGTCCAAAATCTTATAATATGTGCTGATACTGCACTTCATTGCTTTTCCTCCTGCTTTTCTTCTTCTCTTTTTCCACACATCAGTTCGATAAGCCACTTTTCCTGTTTAACCAGGTATTCGTACTTCCACTGAAGTAATGCCTGATCCAGCGTATGGTCTGACATATACAGCTGTGTTTTTGTAGCAGCTATTCTTAATCTGACTTCGTCAATCTGCTCCTGGATTCTTCCGCAAAGAACACCATATCTGGAAGTTTCATACTCTCTTCTTACTCTTTCAATTGATATCGCGCACCACAAAGTAAAAACCCCTACCATCATTGCAGCTCCAGCAATATAAAATAGCATCTCTGTCATTTATTCCTCCTTCTCGCTTGTGCGTTTTACATAATCCTCATAAATTTCCAAATCCATCTCCTGCCGTTCTTCGTTAAATTTAACGTTTAAGAATGTATTGCACCCTAAGCAATGTCCAATTCCGGTATTGACACCAAGTTCCATTGCAATGCTTTTGCATATCCAGTTTGTTTTTCCGCACACTGGACAAATTCCTTTATACCTTGGTTTTTTATCTCTGTAATCCATATGCTACGCCTTTCTTATTTCGTTACCAATTCATCAATTTCATGCCCTATTGGCTTCCAGAGATGCAGGCAATTTTCGACACCATTTACATATTGGCTTTTCTTCGGGTGGATCTGGTACGCCTCTTCTTCATCATCAAAGAAAATGTCCTTCAATGTGCACATATCGTTCCACGTTGGAACATTGTATCTCTTTTGTGGAGAAACCGATACATGCTCATAGCCGTCCGCGCAGTCCCAAATGACACTGCATGTCCCGCAATCTGGTAATTTAATCGCTGCTACATGTACAGGAAACATCACCTTGTGGTTCCAAATGCGATGATTTTCCAATATTTGTTCTAAACTTCTCGTATCACTCACCTCCTGCAATCTTATCAAGGCAATCATTCCATCCGTCTTCGTAACCAATTTCATACCCCGTCGCAGTTTTCGGAGCTGTGTGTCTTTTCGGTAATGGGATCAGCGGACACCAATCTGGTCTGTTGCGAGTATCTTTATTCATTGTTTTGGCTATCCCGCATGCATATCCATAAACTGTCAGTCCTTTCTGGAAACAACATTCACCGCAAGATTTCGGTGCATTAATCAACGCTATTGCTTTTTTATCCAAGTACATATTGGTAACCTCACTCCCTATTCTCCACCCTCTGTTTCGTAGTGTTATCGAGCATGTTTTTTCAATGCCTCATATGTTCTTTCATTCATGTATATTTTCTGGCCCATTACAATCATTTGTCCGTTTTTAAACAGCTGATTTTCATATGTTTTAAAACCGTATCTTTTTGCCCATTTTTTGTTTATTCTCTTTTTCTTATGGGTACGCGCCTGTACCTTTTTGTCCCTTAAAACAATAATTTCATGTACATTTACATCCATTATAATTCCTCCTATCAACGTCCGCTTCTTACCATGCAAAAAAGTAGTTCTGTCATGGATCTTTTTCTTGATCCATTGTGATTACACTTTATGGCAACTGATAATTTCCATTTTTCCACATCTCTATCTAGTGGTGTTGAGTTTTCGAATTCTTCGGCAACCTCTCTCTGATACGGAACTGCAACCATTACTCCCATGTTACCTATTTCCGCGTAACATTCCGGAAAATTCTCACGTATATGTTGGGCAAATTTTCCATTTTTTAAATCAGGTAAAATCTCTTTGTAGCACTCCATTGTTGTCACAAGGTAGTTTTTTTCGCCAATAAAATTTAATCCATTTCCACCAGTCATCTGGCCAAGAATATTATTCGTAGTATCTGTGATATGAGGAATGATGTTCCTGATGATCTGGTGTGGAACTCCGTCCTGTGAAAAAGCCTGCTTTAATGCTTCGTAACAGTCCGCTCTGCCGGCAGCTACAGCAATTCCATTATTCAGCATGGAGATTTCACCTCGCATGGTATCGATATTTTCCAGACGTTCAAGGAGTACTCCCTTCTGGATCTGCAGTTCTCCAAGAGTTTCCTTGTTACTGCGAATCTGCCTGCCTGTTTCTTCTACCATATCTGCCGAAAATGTTTCCTTCATTTTTTCTATCATGGTATCCATACCAGTAAGCTGAGAAGAGAGAATGAATTTTCTGTCAGTAAGTTTTTCCATCTCTTTTTCCATGCTCTCAATCCTTTCAAGAACATGCTGCTTTCTTTCTTCGTAAACAGGAAGTTCTTTTTCCTGTTCTACATAAGTCTGCAGATGAGCCATCTGCTGTTTGATCTGTTCCTGTCTGTCAACTGATTTCGATAGTTTATTAACTATTTCCGTTATTTCAGAGGCCTTTGATTTGACCTGTAGCAGATTCTCCTCGCACTGCCCTATATTTTTATCGTTCGATTCCTTTTCGGCCTCTAAACGGGCAATTTCGAGTTTGTTTTGCTCCGCATCTTTCTTTATGCGTTCATATTTTGCAAGTCCATTCACCTGTATGAGCAACAACTTCAGCTGATCTGGATTGTATCCGATCTCCCAAATTTTCTTTTGTTTCTCCGCTACCTTCTTGTTCATTTCAGATGTCAGCGTTTCGATTTCTTTTTCAAACTTCTGCAAGCAGCCCCGTTCAACAGGAAGGTTTTTGACATCATCAACTGCTTTTGCAAGAAATCGGCAACTTGCATTTTCGATATCCGGACATCCGGAATTTTTCATAAATTCTTCCTGCTGTTTTATTTCCCTGAGCCTTGTCTGGTGATAATCACGTTTATTTTTTGCATCTGATATCTGCTGCGAATATGATGATCTGATTTGCTGCAGTTCGTGATCTGCAACAGATGCACGGTATCTCTTTTCCTGCTGGCTATCAAGTTCCTCTTTTTTGCGATTCAATTCTTCAAGTCTGTATTCCAGATCAGTCGGAACGTTGGAACTCAGCAGAGAAATCTGAGAATCTATCTGCTCATTTCTGAGCTTGCTCTTTGTAATAATCCTCTGGTAACGGTCAGCCTCTTCGGTGTAACCGTTCAATGTCTCTTTGGCATTTTTGTATTTAATAACGTCCTTTTCTACGCCAGAAAGCTGCAAAGATAATTCTGAATGCTGTTTTGCTTTTTCCCGTATCACATCCGCCATTTCCAAAAGGTTATTGCACGCTGTCAGCGTCTGCTTTGAATATTCCAGGTCATGTTCCATGGCACTGCATTCCTCAGAGCATTCTTTTAATTCACTTCTCGCTTTTTCGCTTTCTTTCTCTGCCTCAGATATTTTTTCCTGACGTTCGAGCAGTTTTCTTCTGGATTCATCCAGATTTTCAAGTTCTTCCTGCTTTTTATGAATATCTTTTTCTACTGTCTCCAGTTCTTCCTCTGGATTTCCCTGAGCATTAATGAAGTCAGTCTTGATCCGAACGGCTTCTTTTTTAGAAGCAAGCTCTTTTCTTGCATCCGCAAGCTTCTTTCTGGCATCCAGTTCCATTACTCCATAGATTCCAAGCCCGAGCAGATTTCCAAGGATAGCAATACGTTCATCTTTCTTCGCCTGCAAGAATAATCCATACTGGTCCTGCATGATCAATGCGCAGCTGCGAAATGTCATGCTGTCCATGCCAAGAAGCTTCTCGATTTCAGCCTGTGTGTCAACGATTCTTTCCTTGGACAGATTCAGCCAGTCAGCACTTTCTTCCTGATACTGTGACAAGTTCAGAGTTGGTTTTCCGGATTTTGTTCTGGTGCGAACTACCCGGAATCGTTTCTCTCCGATGTCGAAAATAAATTCTATGGAACCGCTTCTTGCATCCTCTGTACCTCGGATCCACGCCTTGCAGTCTCCCTCACGGGTTTCTTCAAACAGGCAATCCACAATAGCATCCATGAAAAGGCTGCTCTTTCCTGCACCGTTTACTCCATTGATCGTGCAAAATGAAATGTCTGAAAAATCAAAACTTTCTTCCTTGTAGTTTCTGTAATTCCTTACCGAAATAGATACCGGCTTAAACACACCGTGAATCTCTGCAGTGGTACTCTGTTTCATGGCTTCTGCTATGATTGGCTCGGCAAGCTCCACGATTTTGTCTGGATTCTTAAATGTCTTTTCCTCCAACCATTTTTTCAGATTCAACCTTGGGTCGCTTTCCTCCGAGAGAAGCCCGCGGTTCGTGATGTCAATAGTGCTTTCTGCTTCAATATCTGCCACATAGAATGCACCAAGCTCATACAGGTTCTTTTGCAGTAGCGGAATGTTGAGCGCCTTTTTCTGCTCAGATGTGCAGGAATACCGCACCCGGACTATCTTATCCGTCACATCTTCTGAAATGCCTGTTCTGTGAAGATACATAGCTCCTTCACGGATATAGTCGATAGCTTCATCAGGATCCCAGGTGATAGTGTGGAACTGTCTGTATGGAGTAGTGTATTTATGTCCTTTTACCAGAGTGCCTTTCTCATTAAATTCATGAATCCAGAATCCACGATCCTGTCCTTCATCATTAAAATTCATTGCATTGATCGCTCCGGAATAGAATACATTGTCAAGTCCTTCAATGATTTGCGGGCGATGGATATGGCCAAGAAGCACCGCCTCATATCTTGCGGCCATTAAAGCTTCTCTTGGAATGACCGGCTCAAAGTTTGTGAAGAAGGAGGTCTGCCCTGATT
>OLNJ01000439.1_pt1 | contig 35582 bp, 32 predicted proteins | sample 1672191 | NCBI WGS metagenome assembly OLNJ01 (sample SAMEA3136657, study PRJEB25190) | human gut metagenome | biome: human gut; feature: human-associated habitat; material: faeces | place: Austria | collected 2013
CTTCAGCGTTGTTAGCAGCTACAGCAGCTTCAAACTTCTTTATAGCAGTTTTTAAAGCTGATTTAACCATTCTGTTTTCTAAAGTCTTCTTTTCAGTAACTTTAATTCTTTTCTTTGCTGATTTTATGTTTGCCATTCAATTCACCCCCTTAAAATTTTATAGGGCCTCTGCAGTTTTTGGGGAATCTGCGTACGAGTTCATTTTTAACATAAGTTATTATAACACCGAAACTTTGTAAGTTCAAGTATGAAATTAAAAGTTATTTGGGAAAATAATTTTGATGATATAAGAAAAGCTAAGGAGGAAAGATATGATTAATATAAGAACAGACCTCGCAATCGAGGCTAAGCAAGCATATACAGAAGAAAATAAGAGAGAATTGGATGGCGTGAAAGTTGACGAAGAATATGAAGGAGAGGTTAAAATTACCACTGTAACTATAGAAAGTGATGAGGCTGGACGTGAACTTGGAAAGCCAAAAGGCCACTATATAACCCTTGATATTCCAGATTTTGCACTATATGACGGTGAAAGCATGGATGAAGTATCAAAAGTTTTTGGTAAAACTTTGAAGAAATTAGTAGATATAGATAAAGATAAGTTAGTATTAGTAGTTGGATTAGGAAATTGGAATGTTACACCAGACGCATTAGGTCCAAAAGTTGTTGAAAAAACAATGGTAACAAGACATATTAAAGAATTAATGCCAGATGCTATAGATGATTCTGTAAGACCTGTATGTGCATTGGCTCCAGGTGTTTTAGGAATAACAGGAGTGGAAACAGGGGAGATAGTTAAATCTTTAGTAGATAGGATAAAACCAAGTTTAGTAATCTGTGTAGATGCATTAGGAGCTAGAAAGCTTGAAAGAGTTAATAGAACTATACAAATTGGAGATACAGGAATTTCTCCAGGAGCTGGTGTAGGAAATCATAGAATGCAAATAAATGAAGAAAGTTTAGGATGTAAAGTAATAGCAGTAGGAGTTCCTACAGTTGTCCATGCAGCTACTATAGTTAATGATACTATGGATTTATTATTAGATGAACTAATTAGTAAAGCAGAAACAGGTAAGGAGTTCTATAATATGCTACATTCAGTAGATCGTGCAGAAAAGAATGCATTAATAAGAGAAGTATTGACTCCTTTTGTTGGAGAACTTATGGTTACACCTAAAGATGTAGATTTAGTTGTAGAAAATTTAGCTAAAGTTGTAGCAAATGGAATAAACATAGCAATTCAACCAGATATGGAATTAGAAGATATAAATAAATTTCTAAATTAGTCTAGTGGTGAATGATTATGTCAATCCTCCCATATACATAAAGTGTAAGGGGGGATTTTTATTTGAAAGGGTATATAGATATAAGAAATAAAATTGCAAAAAGAAAAGGTTTTAGGGTCAAATATATAATATTTCTTATAGTGATTCTATTTTTTTCTTTTAGATTTTTTTTAGTTATAAATAGTAATAGTGAACGAGGAAGTTTGCCGTATGTACAACTATTAAATTTTTCTATGCCAATAGTAGAAGTTCAGGCTTATGATGAAGGTGTATATATAGAAAATAAATTAGATTTGAAAGAGGTAGTTATAGAAACTTTAGGAGTAAAGAATATAAGTACCTATGGGATTATAAGTAATGAAATAAGTTTCTTTAAAAATATTAAGATAGATAGTACTTTTAATATAACAGAAACTGCAACTAAACCTATTTTACCTTTTTTTTCACCTTATGAATTGAGTGAAAATAGCATGGTGATGGTTAATGAAGAAGAGTTTGGTGTATTTAATAAGGTTAGTGCAGCTTATGATCCAAAATTAAAATTAGAATTAGAATTAGAAGGATTAAATAAGAAAATTTTGCTCCATTACACTCATAGTCAAGAAGGATATTCAGAGATTGGGGCTAAAGGGAATTGGAATTCCTTTGATAATAGCTTAAATATAATGGGGGTTGGTGATGTTTTAACAAAAGAGCTTGAAGAGGGATATGGAATATCGGTGATAAATGATAAGACAATACATGATATTGATTATACTAAATGTTACGAGCAATCATATAAAACAGTTGAAATGTATTTGCAGGAATATGGAGATTTTGATCTTATAATAGATCTTCATAGAAACTCTGCTACTGAAAGTATGACTACTGTTAATTTGAATGGTGAAGACTTAGCGAGAATTATGTTTGTAACAGCACAAAATAGTCCAAGGTATATAGCTAATATGGAATTAGCACAACAATTTACAAGTATAGCAGAAGGAGTATTTCCTACACTATTGAGTGGAATGCCAATTTTAGATAGACCTAGTGGGATATATGGAAATAATTTAGGGTTAAGTGATAACATGATACTTATAGAGTTAGGAACAAATGAAAATAGTATAGAAGATGCAAAAAGAAGCACTAAATATATAGCAAGAATTATAGCAGAGTATTTAAAAGATAAATAAGCAAAATGTCTTTTTAAAAGCTTTTACTAATTTTTTTATAATTAAAGTTAAGAATTTGATGTATGAAATATTTTTGGTTTGTATTAATAATTATGTAAAACCCTCATATACATAATAAAAGAAACATGCTACTCACATGAGTTTATATATGTAAGTTCAAATAACTAAATTTAAGATTTAGATTTTTACTTAAAAGTATGGAGGGATATTTACATGGAAAGATATTATTCAAATAACTTTAAGTTTAACAGAGGAGGACCTATAAATAATCTTAGGGCAAGAGGAAAAACAAAATTTAGTATTGGATATATAGTTATGATTTTGATTGTTATATTTTTAGCCTTTAGAGCTTTTAATGTTATAAATAGCTATAGTGAAAGAGGGGCTTTGCCATATGTTCAATTATTAAATTTTTCTATGCCTGTAGTCGAGACAACAGTTTATGATGAAAGTGTTCATTATGAAAGCAAACTAACATTAAAGAAGGTTATTGCAGAAACATTAGGATTAACTAAAATAAGTACTTCTAGCATTATAGGAAATGAGATAAGTTTATTTAAGAATATAGGAAATCCGGAAGTAACAAGTAAATCAAGTATACCGTTTTTATCACGATATGAAGTAAGTGAAAATAGTATAGCTAAGGTTACGGAGGAAGATTTAGCGCAATTAAATGCAGTAAGTGAGGCTTTTGATCCAAATTTAAAGGCCATATTAGAACCTTTAAATATTAAAGTTCTAATATATCATACTCATAGCCATGAAGGTTATGCAGAAATAGGATCAGATGCTAGATGGAATACCGATAATGAAGATATTAATGTAATGGGTGTCGGAGATGTTTTAGCTAAAGAGTTAGAAGAAGGCTATGGAATAACAGTAATACATGATAAGACTATTCATGATAATAATTATACTGTATGTTATGATAGGTCACAGGAGACCCTTCAAAATTATCTAAATGAATATGGAGATTTTGATTTGATAATAGATTTACACAGAGATTCTGTGGAAGATAAGAATCTTGTGACAGCTAATATAAATGGACAAGATTTAGCTAGAATAATGTTTGTAACAAGTGTAAATAGTAGTAGATTGGAAGCTAATACAGCTTTAGCTAGTAGTTTAGCAGGAATAACAAACAATTTATTTCCAGGACTTATGAGAAATAAAGACATATTCCATTATGAAATTGGAGGTATAAATGGATTTAATATGAGTTTGAGTGATAACATTGTCGTTTGGGAAGTAGGAGCAAATGTAAATACATCAGTTGAGGCAAAACTTTCAGCTAAGTATATGGCAAGAGTAATAGCAGAGTACTTTAAAGAGTAAAAATAATTGAATAAAATTATAAAAAAGTGAGCATCCTTATAGCTAGTAAGTTAGGGGGTGCTTTTTTTATGAAAAAGTATTTTATATTTTGTATAATTGCAATATTAATAATAGTAAGTGTAATAAAAATAAATATAATAAATACAGAAATTCTATCTCCTGTGGGGAATTTCCAAGATAATTTTAATAAAATAAATGAAGAATTTGGTGAGGATTTTTCAGAATTTATTATGGATAAATCGCCGATGAAAATTTATTTAGGAGAAGAGGGAGATAATTCTGCAACAGTAAAAATAAATAAAAAAGAAATTAATTTAACCAAAAATAATCCGTTTTTGAAAATTTTTAATCCTGTTATAGATTTTTTTAAAAATAGTTATAAGAAAATAGAAGAAAAGTTTAATGAAAAAACAGAGAGCAAAGAAAATGTTAAGGAAATAGAAAATAAGGGTGAATTGGAAAACGTAGTTGAAGATTTTATTAATTCTTTAGAAGGTGAATAATATTTTTAATAATTACACAGTAATAAGTTATAGTTATAACCCAATATTCTTGACACCTCCTCGGTGATATATGTTATAATTTAGCTTGATTTAATTAAATGGGGGTGAAAAAGCTGCTTTATTGTTTAAAGTAGTTAAGATATATGCAAAGTAATAGACAATCAAAGATAAGAAATTTCTCAATAGTAGCTCATATAGATCATGGTAAATCAACATTAGCAGATAGACTATTAGAGATAACAGGAACCCTTACCCAAAGAGAAATGGAAGAACAAGTTCTTGATAATATGGAGATTGAAAAAGAAAGAGGAATAACTATTAAATCTCAAGCAGCAAGACTGGTTTATAGACGTCCGAATGGTGAAGAATACATATTAAACCTTATTGATACTCCAGGTCACGTAGACTTTACATATGAGGTTTCAAGAAGCTTAGCTGCATGTGAAGGAGCTGTATTAGTTGTAGATGCAACTCAAGGAATACAAGCACAAACTTTAGCTAACTGTTATTTAGCATTAGATAACGATCTTGAAATAGCTCCTGTTATAAATAAAGTTGACTTAGCATCAGCAAGACCTGATGAAGTTAAGCAAGAAATTGAAGATGTTATAGGAATAGAAGCTCATGATGCACCTATGATATCTGCAAAAACAGGTTTAAATGTAGAAGATGTTTTAGAAACGATAGTAGAAAAAGTTCCAGCGCCATCAGGTGATGAAGAAGCACCATTAAAATGCTTAATATTTGATTCATACTATGATAGCTACAAAGGTGTAGTATGCTATGTAAGAGTAATTGATGGTAAAGTTAAGCCTGGTACAAAGATTAAGCTTATGAACACAAATAAGGTTTATGATGTAACAGAAGTGGGAGTATTTACTCCAAGACTATTACCAATAGGTGAGTTAATGGCTGGAGATGTTGGTTATATAACAGCTTCAATTAAAAATGTTGCAGATGCAAGAGTTGGTGACACTATAACAGAAGCAGATAGACCAACTGAACATGCACTTCCAGGGTATAAGAAAGCAGTACCAATGGTTTACTCAGGTATATATCCAGTAGATGGTGCTAAATATGATGAATTAAAAGAAGCATTAGAAAAACTACAAATAAATGATGCTGCTTTAGATTTCGAACCAGAAACATCAATAGCTTTAGGATTTGGATTTAGATGCGGATTCTTAGGATTACTTCATATGGAAATAATTCAAGAAAGAATTGAAAGAGAATTTAATTTAGATATTATTACTACTGCTCCATCAGTTATTTATAAAGTTACAAAGACTAATGGAGAGATGATAGAACTTACGAATCCAACTAATTTACCAGAACCAACAGAGATAGATTTTATGGAAGAGCCAGTAGTTAAGGCTAACATAATATCACCAACTGATTACGTTGGAGCTATAATGGATTTATGTCAAGAAAGAAGAGGAACATTTATTGATATGCAATATCTAGAAGAAACAAGAGTTTCTATAGCTTATGATATTCCATTAAATGAAATAGTTTATGATTTCTTTGACACATTAAAATCAAGAACAAGAGGATATGCATCATTTGATTATGAATTAAAAGGTTATGCAAGAACTGAACTTGTTAAGCTTGATATATTACTAAATGGAGATGTAGTAGATGCATTATCTATGATTGTTCCAAAAGAAAGAGCTTATCATAAAGGTAGAGGTATAGCAGAAAAGTTAAAGGAAATAATTCCAAGACAAATGTTTGAAGTACCAATTCAAGCTGCTGTAGGTTCTAAAGTTATAGCAAGAGAAACTGTTAAAGCGATGAGAAAAGACGTACTTGCTAAATGTTATGGTGGAGATATATCAAGAAAGAAGAAGCTTCTTGAAAAGCAAAAAGAAGGTAAGAAGAGAATGAGACAGGTAGGTTCTGTTGAAGTTCCACAAGAAGCATTTATGGCTGTATTAAAAGTAGACTAATATATATAAAGGAGCTGTTGACAAAGTGAACAGCTCCTTATTTATTTATAAAAAATATTATCTATATAATTATAAAGCTCTGTTAAATCAAGAGAATCAGCAATATTTTTTAAGAGAGAAACTTTTTTGTAATCATCCATTTCAATATGATCAGGAATTATTGGATTTAATCTAAAATAATTTTGCATAAATAATTCTTTGCAATAAATATCTTCAACTAGACTAGAGCCTTCTAAAAGAATAGTTAATATAGGAGATTTAATGCTTATAAATGGATCAAATGCCCATTGAAGCATACCCCATTTAGCTGTATTAGAGGCAATTTTATTTGGATAGTTACCAGTACCTATAGAAAGTATTCTTAGTTGACTAGAACTACTTATAGAATCCAGTTTACTAAGTGCAAAGAATGAAGCTATTGGAGTAGGATTATTTACAACAACTCCCCCATCTATAAAGCCTTTATGAGATGGGAAATATGTAGGAGCAGCAGAACTAGCAAGTGCAGCATCAATAACAGAGAATTCAGCAGTAGTATTATCAGTTAAATTATTTAAAAAAACTGGTTCCCAAGAGTTTGATGTGAAGCCGTTAGTGCTAAAGGTAGGAATAAAAACATAAGGATGTAAATCTTTTAATTTTAAGTCTTCTGGAAAGTTAGCTTTCAGTTCTTTTAATAAATTTTTACTGCTAAATTTGGGTATAAAAAAATTCGGTCTTTTTTTTGAAAATATTTTTTTTATATTTTCTTCATTGTAAAGATTATCAATTGCATAAGAATTTTTTGAATATGCTAAATATAGTGCAATTATTGAACCGGTTGAGGTGCCAGCAAATAAATCTATATCTTCTAATAAAGTAGGATATTTTTGAGTTAATCTAAGAATTATTCTAGTTGAAAGAGCACCTTTTATACCACCACCGTCAAAAGATAGAACTTTAAAATTCTTCAATGGAAATTTACTCCTTAAGATTAATATATATTATTTTATTCAAAAATGTTTTATATGATAATTTATCATATAAAAAGATAAATAGAAAAGATGAAAGAGTTGAGATAGATGAAAGAGATTAGTTTATATATACATATTCCATTTTGTAAGCAGAAATGTTTTTATTGTGATTTTCCATCATATTCAGGAAAAGAAAGATTTAAGGAAGATTATGTGGATGCACTTATTGAGGAAATAGAAAAAAGAGCTAGAGGTTATATAATTAAAACTATTTTTATTGGAGGCGGAACACCATCATATTTAGAAGTAAATCAAATAGAAAAGCTATTATTAGCAATAAATAAGCTTAATCTTCATAAAGATATCGAATTTAGTATGGAATGTAATCCAGGAGTTTTATTTAAAGAAAAATTGATAGCTATGAAAAATGGTGGAGTTAATAGGATTAGTTTTGGATTACAATCTACAAAAGATTCGTTATTGAAGGAAGTTGGTCGTATTCATAGCTATGAGGAGTTTTTAGATAATTTTAAATTAGCAAGAGAGTTAGGATTTAAAAATATTAATGTAGATATAATGTATGGACTGCCTAATCAAACAGTTGAAGATTGGAAAGATACATTAGAAACTATATGCAGTATAAAGCCAGAGCACATATCTGCATATAGTTTAATAATTGAAGAGGGAACTGTTTTCTATAATTTATATGAAAAAGGATTGTTGAAGCTTCCTACTGAAGAAATGGAAAGAGAAATGGATAAATTAACAAAAGGTGTATTAAAAGATCATGGGTATCACCAATATGAAATATCCAATTATAGTTTAGATGGAAAAGAGTGTGAGCATAATAAGGTATACTGGCAGTTAAAAGACTATATAGGTTTAGGTACTGCAGCAAGTTCTTATATAGATGGTACAAGAATTAAAAATATTGATAATATTGAAGAATATATAAGTAAAATTAACTCTGGCATAGAAGTATATGAAGAGAAGTATATTAATTCTGAAGAAGATGAAATAGAAGAATTTATATTTATGGGATTAAGAATGAATAAAGGAATAAGTATTAAGGAATTCGAGGAAAGATTTAATATGTCAGTAGAGAGTATATATGAAAAAGTCTTAGAGAAAAATATAAAGAATGGTTTCTTAAAGAAAGAAAACGGTAGAATATACCTAACATCAATAGGGATGGACTTTTCTAATAATGTAATGGCAGAATTTATATTAGACAAATAAATGAAATGGTAGTAAATGAAAGAAAAATAAAGGAAATAAGAGATAAACTTGAAAAAATAAAAAGTTATAAAAAATATTCTGAAAATTTAACGTAATATGAAATTGACAAAAAAGCTAAAGAATAATATATTGTTAATGTAGTCATTAGCACTCGAACTTAATGAGTGCTAACAATAGGAGTGGTGTTATGGCTATTGATGAAAGAAAAATAAAAATATTACAAGCCATCATTAATGACTATATTATGACAGGTGAACCTGTTGGATCAAGAACGATAGCTAAGAAATATAACTTAGGAGTAGGATCTGCAACTATTAGAAATGAGATGGCGGATCTAGAAGAAATGGGTTACTTAGAGCAACCCTATACATCTTCAGGGAGAATACCTTCAAGTAAGGGATACAGACTATATGTAGATAGGTTAATGGAGAAGGCTCAGTTAAGTAAAGAGGAAGAATTAAAGATTAAAGAATATATAATTAATTCTGCTATGTACGAAGTAGATAAAATATTAAAAGAAGCCTGTGTATTACTTTCTGAACTTACAAATTTAACATGTATAGTGCAAACACCTTCAATGAAGAGAAGCTATATTAAATCTATTCAGCTTATAAAAATAGATGAATCAAATTTAATTTCAGTTATTGTTACAGATAGTGGAGTAATTAAAAATCATAGAATTAAAATTAGTAATATGCCACCTAGTGATAAATTAGCTAGAATTAATGATGTTTTAAATAGTAAATTGAAGAATTTGACGATTGAAGCAATTAATTTAGAAGTTATAAATGAAGTTAAAAAAGAACTAGCAGGATTTGATGATTTATTTAATGCTATACTTCCAGCTTTATATGAAAGTTTAAATAGCAGCGATAAAGAAGAATTAGTGGTAGAAGGAACTACAAATTTATTTAATTACCCTGAATATAATGATATTGAAAAAGCTAAAGAGATGATTCAACTTATAAGTAACAAGGATTGTGTAATAGAGTTGTTAGAGCCAGATGGTGATATAACTGTAAGAATTGGTGATGAAAACTATATTCCTGAAGCTAAAGAATGTTCTGTAATAACAGCAGAGTATACATTAGGAGGTAGGGCAATAGGAAGTATAGGACTGATAGGTCCTAGAAGAATTAATTATTCTAAGGTGCTTTCTATAATGGCTCAAGTGATGAAGGAATTAAATAAAAGTCTTAAAAATCAAAGTCTTGATTAATGATTGTTGAGGTGTAGTAATGGAAGAGAAAAGAGAATTAGAACAAGATGAAGTTCTTGAAGAGGTTAAAGAAAAAGAAACTAATGAAGAGATAGTTGAAGAAGTAGAAGACACTACAGAAGAAGTAGTGGAAGAAAATAATGAAGAGGATACACTATCTATGGTAAGAAAGTTAAAAGATGAAAAAAAGAAACTTGATAATGAACTTAATACATTAAAAGATAGATTAATGAGACTATCGGCTGAGTATGATAACTTTAGAAAAAGAACAAGTAAAGAAAAAGAAGGTATTTATACAGATGCTTGTGTTGATGTATTAAAGGAATTAGTACCTGTTTTAGATAATCTTGAAAGAGCTATTGCTGTAGATGGTAGCGTTGAAGACCTTAAAAAAGGTATAGAAATGACTATAAAAGGATTCCAATCATCTTTAGAAAAATTAGGTGTTGAAGAAATAGATACTACTTCAGGATTTGATCCAAACTTTCATCAAGCAGTAATGCATGTTCAAGATGAAAATTTTGAAAAGAATTCAGTAGCAGAAGTATTCTTAAAAGGATATAAAAGAAATGACAAGATAATTAGATATACTATGGTAAAAGTAGCAAACTAATTTAATTTTATAAAAGTAAATAAGATTCTAAATTATAGATAGATTTCGAGGAGGAAATTATTATGGGAAAAATTATAGGTATTGATTTAGGTACAACAAATTCATGTGTAGCCGTTATGGAAGGTGGAGAACCAGTAGTTATTGCTAACTCTGAAGGTGCAAGAACTACTCCATCAGTAGTATCTTTCCAAGCAAACGGAGAAAGATTAGTAGGGCAAGTTGCTAAAAGACAAGCGATTACAAATCCTGATCATACAATAATCTCTATAAAGAGAGAAATGGGAACTGACCACAAAACTAAGATTGATGACAAAACTTATTCACCACAAGAAATATCAGCAATGATTCTTCAAAAAATCAAAGCAGATGCTGAAGCTTATTTAGGTGAAAAAGTAACTCAAGCAGTTATAACTGTTCCTGCATACTTTAATGATGCTCAAAGACAAGCAACTAAAGATGCTGGTAGAATAGCAGGATTAGAAGTTTTAAGAATAATAAACGAACCAACAGCTGCTTCATTAGCTTATGGTCTAGATAAGACTGACCACAGCGAAAAAATATTTGTATATGACCTTGGTGGAGGTACATTCGACGTATCTATCCTTGAATTAGGTGATGGAGTATTCGAAGTATTAGCAACAAATGGTGATACTAAGCTTGGTGGAGATGACTTCGATGAAAAGATAATGAACTACATCGCAGAAACTTTCAAAGCTGAAAATGGTATAGATTTAAGAAATGATAAGATGGCACTTCAAAGATTAAAAGAAGCTGCAGAAAAAGCTAAGATTGAATTATCATCTTCAATGCAAACAAACATCAACTTACCATTCATCACTGCTGATGCAACTGGTCCAAAGCACATAGATTTAAACTTAACTAGAGCAAAATTCAATGAATTAACTCATGACTTAGTTCAAAGATCTATTGAGCCAATGAAGAAAGCTTTAGCTGATGCAGGACTTTCAATGAGCCAAATAGATAAAGTAATATTAGTTGGTGGATCAACAAGAATACCAGCTGTTCAAGAAGCAGTTAAAAACTTCACTGGAAAAGAACCTTCAAAGGGAGTTAACCCAGATGAATGCGTTGCTGTAGGTGCAGCTATCCAAGCAGGTGTATTAACAGGAGAAGTTAAAGACGTATTATTATTAGACGTTACACCATTAACACTTGGAATTGAAACATTAGGTGGAGTTGCAACAGCATTAATAGAAAGAAATACAACTATTCCAACTAAGAAGAGTCAAGTATTCTCAACAGCTGCAGATGGTCAAACATCAGTTGAAATTCATGTAGTTCAAGGTGAAAGACAAATGGCTGCTGATAACAAGACTTTAGGTAGATTTACTCTATCAGGAATAGCTCCAGCTCCAAGAGGAATTCCACAAATCGAAGTTACATTTGATATAGATGCTAACGGTATAGTTAAGGTTTCAGCTATGGATAAAGGAACTGGAAAAGAAGCTAACATCACAATCACTGCTTCAACTAACCTTTCTGATGAAGAAGTAGAAAGAGCAGTAAAAGAAGCTGAAAAATTTGCTGAAGAAGATAAGAAGAGAAAAGAATCTATAGAAGTTAAGAATAATGCTGACCAATTAGCTTATCAAACAGAAAAACAATTAGAAGAATTAGGAGATAAGATTGCTGCTGATGATAAAGCTAAGATAATTGCTAAGTTAGATGCATTAAAAGCTGTTAAAGATGGAGAAGATTTAGAAGCTATCAAGAAAGCTACAGAAGAATTAACTCAAGAATTCTACGCTATATCTTCAAAGATGTACCAAGCTGCAGGAGCTCAAGGTGGAGCAGAAGGATTTGATCCAAACAATATGGGTGGAGCAAACCAAGGTTCAGCTCATCATGATGACAATGTAGTAGATGCAGACTTCGAAGTTAAAGACGATAAATAATAAATTATAGAGGGAAGACAAAGCCGTCTTCCCTTCTTTAAAGTTAAGATTGATAAGTTAAGAGTTAATGAGAAAACTTTAGTTAGAATTTTTTTTATAAACTTTTAACTCTTAATCCTTAATTAAATAAAGTAGTTTACTATTTTGTTTATAAATGTTAATATTGCTTAAGTAATATAATGAAAAAAATAGGTGGTGGCATGATAGATGGCAAGTAAAGACTACTATGCTTCTCTTGGACTTGAAAAGGGAGCAAGTGATGATGAAATAAAAAGAGCCTTTAGAAAGCTAGCTATTAAATACCATCCTGATAAGAATCAAGGAAATAAGGAAGCAGAAGAAAAGTTTAAAGAAATAAATGAAGCATATCAAGTACTTTCTGATCCAGAGAAAAAGGCTAGATATGATCAATTTGGAACTGCTGACTTTGATGGAAGTGGATTTGGATCAGGTGGATTTGGTGGCTTTGACTTCTCAGATATGGGAGGCTTTGGAGATATATTTGAAAGCTTTTTCGGAGGCGGTGGTGGTTCATCAAGAAGAAGAAATGGACCAACTAAGGGTGCAGATATAGAATATACTTTAAATTTAACTTTTGAAGAAGCTATATTTGGAACTGAAAAAGAGATTACAATTACTAAAAATGAAAATTGTGAAGAGTGTCATGGAACAGGTGCTAAGGCTGGAAGTACACCAAAAACTTGTGATCAATGTGGAGGAAGTGGTCAAGTAAGAGTTCAAAGACAAACACCGCTTGGTAACTTCGTAAGTACTTCAACTTGTGATAGATGTGGTGGAAAAGGAACAATAGTTGATAATCCATGTCCAACATGTTCAGGAAAAGGTAAAGTAAGAAAGAGAAGAGTTATAAAGGTTAAAGTTCCAGCTGGGGTTGATACAGGAAATATAATTCCATTAAGAGGACAAGGTGAACATGGTAACAATGGTGGTCCTGCAGGTGATTTATATGTAAGAATAAATGTATCAGCATCAAAGCAGTTTGAAAGAAGAGGAAATGACATATATATAGATACTCATATCTCTATGAGTAAAGCAGCATTAGGTGTTGAAATAATTGTACCAACAGTAGATGGAGATGTAAAATATACAATTCCTGAAGGAACACAATCAGGAACTTTATTTAGATTAAAGGGTAAAGGTGTTCCGAGAGTTAATTCATCAGGTAGAGGAGATCAGTACGTAAGAGTAATAGTTGATATTCCTAAGAACTTAAACGAAAAGCAAAAGGATGCTTTAAAAGCATTTATGGAAGTTTGTGGTGAAAGTATAGATGGTGAAGTAAAGCACAAAAAAGGTTTTAAAGATTTATTTAGATAAAAAAAGCTGCGAATTTGCAGCTTTTTTAATTGGATTAAATTTTGGGTAAATTTATTGTGACAAAAAGGTATATACTAATAAAGTATTAAAAGTTAATATATTTTAAACTAGTGTTGAAAATATAAAACATAATATTAAATCTTATATAATTTTAATAGTATATTAAAACATATGATTAAAAGATGTGAGGTGTACAATGAAAGAATTAAAAGAAAAGTTATTATCTGAAATAGAGGACTTTAGAGAGTTAGGTCATAAGTTTTATGATGGGGAAGTCTCTATGATGGATTTTAAGCATGCTTCAGGTGGAATGGGAGTTTATGCTCATAAAGGTGGAAAGGAATTTATGATTAGGTTAAGAATTCCATCAGGAATAATTACTGTACCGCAATTAAATTTAATATATGACTGGGCAGTAAAGTATGGATTAGATAAATTACATTTTACTACTCGTCAAGCAATACAATATCATGGAATATCTATAGATTCAGTATGTGATTTAATGGAAGATGCATTAAAGGAAGATATATATACTCGTGGAGCAGGTGGTAACTTCCCAAGAAATGTTGCTTTATCACCGTTATCAGGAGTAGATAAAGAAGAAGCTTTTGATCCTACACCATATGCATTAGCTGTAGGAAATTATTTTATGGAAAGAATAACAACATATAAATTACCAAGAAAGCTTAAGGTATCATTTTCAAATAGCGAGAGAGATACTGCACACTGTACAATTCAAGATCTTGGGTTCTTAGCTGTTAATGAAAATGGCAAAAATCAATTTAGGGTATATTTAGGTGGTGGACTTGGAAGAAATCCGAGATTAGCTTTAATATATCCAGAGTTAATAAATCCAGATGAAGTTTTATACTATGTAGAAGGTATGGTTAATTTATTTAAGGCAGAAGGAAACTATGAAAATAAAGCAAAAGCTCGTGTAAGATATATGGTAGAGAAGTTAGGCGAAGAAAACTTCATTAATGAATATAGAAGATATGTAGAAGAAGCTAAAGAAAGAGGAGAATTAGATATAGATGTTACGCCTGTAGTATGCAATAAAGAGGGAATAGCTATAGATATAGAAGATGAAAGAATATATCCTCAAAAGCAAGAAGGATTATATAGCTTATATATTCATCCATTTGGTGGCCAAATAAAGATTGATGAGTTAAAGGCTATAAAGGATATAATTTCAGAGTTTGATGCAGCAGAGTTAAGATTATCAATGACAGAAGGAGTATATGTTAGAAATCTTAACGGAAATGAAGTAAAGAGACTTTTAGATGTTACTAAATCTATTGGTGGAAAAACTTCATTTGAATATAGTGTTTCTTGTATAGGGGTTCCGACTTGCCAATTAGGAATAGGAAATAGCCAAGAAACTTTAAATGAAATGTTAGATTATATAAAAGAAAAAGTAAATAGATTAGATTTACTACCAAGAGTTTATATATCTGGATGTGGAAATTCTTGTGGTGTCCATGAAATTGCTGAAATAGGACTAACAGGAAAGAAGAAGAGAGTAAATGATGTAGTTCAAGAAGCTTATGAATTACATGTTAATGGAAGCTTCTTAGCTAAAGAATGTAGATTAGGAAAAATTTATGGAGATATTTTAAAGAAAGATATCCCAGAATTTATATATAAACTTTCACTGGAATTAGAAGATAAAAATATGAATTTTTCAACTTATTTAGAAAAAAATGAAGAAAGCTTCAAAAAAATATTTGAAGAATTTAAGTGTTAAAATAATAACTAAAGATTATATAAAATTAAAATTAAAAGGTTGCTTTGAATTATAGCAGCCTTTTAATATTGAAATAAATATAAATAGATGTATAATTAATCTATGATTTAAACAAAAGATTTGGAGTGAAGTTATATGAGAATGAGAAGAAAACCATGGGCTAGACCAGAGTTAGAAGCTTGTCACTTCTTTATACAGAAACCTAGTGAGTATAAAGGAAAATGGAAAGAATTCTTTAAGAATAATAATCCTATTTATTTAGAATTAGGTTGTGGAAAAGGAACGTTTATGGCTGTCCATGGATCTGAAAATCCAGATATAAACTATATTGCCGTAGATATAAAGGATGAGGTATTAGTATTAGCTAAAAGAAACATAGAAAAGGCATATGAAGAAAAGAACCATAAATTAAACAATGTTGCCTTAATGTCTCAGGAGATAGCTCTTATTGATGATATGCTAAGTGAAGATGATACAGTAGATAGAATATATATAAACTTCTGTAATCCTTGGCCAAAAGATAGGCACAAGAAGAGAAGATTAACTCACACTAGACAGTTAAACAAGTATAAGACTTTCTTAAAAAAAGAAGGTGAAATATGGTTTAAAACAGATGACGATGAGTTATTTGAAGAATCATTAGAGTACTTTAAAGAGTGTAATTTAGATATAAAATATATAACATATGATCTACACAATAGTGGATTTGAGGGAAATGTTGTTACAGAACATGAAGAAATGTTCACGAAACAAGGTATAAAAACAAAATTTTTAATTGCAGAATATAAATAGGCTAAATTTCTAAAAATAAAAAGACTGGATAATACAGTCTTTTTACTTTATATTTTTTTTAACAAACAATTATGGTAGGTATCCAATGTATATGTTTACTAGATAAAAGTGACAATAATGTAATGAAATTTTAAAGAAAATTTCATTGAATTTAAATTATAATAACTGTATACTTGTACGAGTGCTTTGAAAAGAAATAAGGAATAATGGTGATAAGATTATGATATTTTTTGTAACGATGATTGTATTTTCTCCTATTACTTCTATTATTCCAGGAATCTATGCAACGTATTTAATGTTTAAGAATAAAGGTAAAATAGAAAAAAACTATTTAAATATAGGTCTATTAGTGCTGTTTATTTGGTCTCTTATAGTGGCGATTATAAATGAAAGTGTATTATCATTTTTAGGATCAAGTATGTTGCTTATGTACTTTGCTATAGGATTTTTGGGACAGAGATATTTTATAAGTATAAGAAGAATTCATAAGACTTTTAAATATTCTATCTATCTAACTGCTTTAACGGCAATTAATGGAATAATAGAAAAGGGAGTATATTTTTATATTTTTAGAAAAACTGGAGAGTTTTCAAATCCATTCAATGATAGGGTTATTAGTGCTTATGGTAATCCTAATATGGCTGGGGCTTGGTTTGCAAGTGCTATATTTATAGCTTTATATTTAAGAGCAATAACAAGTGGAAAAAAACAAAAAAATATTTATACTCTATGCATTGCTATAATATTGATAGCACTTTTACTGACAGAATCATCAGGTGCTCTTGTAGCTTTTGTAGCGGCGTTTATTTGTTACTATGTTTTAAAGAGTTTAAAAGATAAGAGAAAGATGATAATTTTAGGATTAAGCATTTTTACTATTATATCAATGTTTTTAATATTAGAAAGTAAAGGTGATAGTAAAGCTGTTTTTAATGAGCTTAGAATTTCTTTTTCTTCGAGATATGATATATGGACTGGATCTTTAAAGATGATAGCTCAAAAGCCCTTAATGGGATGGGGGACGTTAGCTACATTAGAACATGGGAAAGAATTTTTCTATAACAATGGAAATAGTATACACTCACATAATATTTACTTAACATTTTGGGTATCTACGGGATTAATTGGATTATGTATGTATTTATATATAAAGCTAAAGATGTTTAAAGATTTATTTAAGCTTTATAAAACAAAAGAACCATTAGTACCATTATTAGTGGCGCTAAATGTGATTGTGATAGTTCAAGGGTTAGTTGATTGTTCGTTATATGCACCGCAGTTAGGAATATTATTTATGTCCACATGTGCGATTGTATTCAATTTATCACATGGAAAATTAAAAGTAGAAAATAAAAGAAAGAGAAAATATAAAGGAAATATTATTAAGCTGGAAGCCAAAACAATTGTAATTTAATTAAAATGTAAAAAGGGCTGTTTATACGGCTCTTTTTAATATGGCTTTTAATAGAAATTAGATATAGACTTTATCTTTACATAAGTGTAGAATATAGAATTAGTCATAGGAAAAAATAAGAGAGGATGATATACATGGAAGGAACATGGATTGAAGTAAGAGTTATAACTACAAGTGAGGCTTTAGAGCCAGTATCAGGTATTTTTTATAGCTTAGACTGCAAAGGTGTTGCAATAGAGGATCCAAACGATATATTAGGAAGAGAGCAAGGACCATTAACTTGGGATTTTGCTGATATAAATATTTTAGAACATAAAGGAAATGCTGCTGTTGTTAAAGCGTATTTTTCAGAAGAAGATAATATAGAAGAAGTTCTTAAATACATAGATGAAAGACTTTCAGAATTAAAAGAAATGGGAATAAACCTTGGAGAAGGAAAGTTAGAATCAGAAAAGGTTCATGAAGAAGATTGGGCAAATAATTGGAAGAAATATTATAAGCCTTCTAAAGTTGGTGAGAAAATAGTTGTTAAGCCAATATGGGAAGAATACGAAGAAAAAGATGGTGAGTTAGTTGTCAATTTAGACCCAGGAATGGCTTTTGGAACAGGAACTCATGAAACTACTAGAATGTGCATACAATCATTAGAAAAGTATGTTAAAGAAGAAAGTGTTGTTTTTGATGTAGGGTGTGGATCAGGAATACTTGCTATAGCAGCGGCTAAGTTAGGAGCTAAAAAAGCTGTAGGGGTTGATTTAGATCCTGTTGCTGTAGAATCTTCTTTGGAAAATGTTCAATATAATAACTTAGATAATATAGAAATATTACACGGAAACTTAGTTGAAGTTATAGAAGGAAAAGCCGATGTAGTAGTTGCTAATATATTAGCTGAAATAATTTGTATTCTTACAGATGATGTTAAGAGAGTGTTAAAGCAAAATGGATATTTTATAACGTCTGGAATTATTCATGATAGAGTAGATATGGTAGTTGATAAGCTAGAAGCTTCAGGTTTTGAAGTAATAGAGAAAAATAGAGATGGAGAATGGAACTGTATAGTTGCAAAATTAAAATAGTCTTTAAAGGTGAAAAGTATGCATAAATTTTTTACGGCAAAAGAATTAATAAATGAAAATGTAGGAAAAATAATAGGTGATGATGTTAAGCATATAATGAAGGTGTTAAGATTAACATCAGGTGAGGAAGTAGTTTTAAATAATTGTGAAGGCACAGAATATTTAGCTACAATAAATAGTGTTAATAAGCAAGAAGTAACATTAAATATAATTAAAACTATAGAAGGAAGTAATGAAAGTGATATAAAGATAACTCTTTATCAAGGACTTCCTAAAAGTCAAAAGATGGATCTTATAGTTCAAAAGGGTACTGAACTTGGAGTTTACGAGTTTAAGCCAGTAATAACTTCAAGAGTTGATGTAAAACTAAAAGGTGAATTTAAGAAGTTAGATAGATTAAATAGAATATCTCTTGAAGCAGCAAAGCAAAGCAAAAGAAGTATTGTTCCTAAGGTTTTAGAACCAATGGATTTTAATGATGTTTTAGAAGAGATAGATACATTAGATTTAATGTTAGTACCTTATGAAAATGCAGAAGGGTTTGGTATAAAGACTCTAATAAACAATTTAAGAAAAGATAATATAAATTTAAGAGATATAAAAACTGTAGGAATATTAGTTGGTCCTGAAGGCGGATTTGAAGAGGAAGAAATTGTTAAACTAAAAGATAAAGGTGCTCATATAATAACTTTAGGCAAGAGAATTTTAAGAACAGAGACAGCTGGATTTGTAGCAGCATCTTTAATTCAATATGAGCTTAGTGATTTAGGAGGAGTAATTTAATGAAAGTTGCGTTTGCTACATTAGGTTGCAGAGTTAATCAATATGAATCAGAAGCAATGGCAGAAAAGTTTATAAGAGAAGGTTATGAAGTGGTAGACTTTGATCAGTTTTCTGATGTTTATGTAATAAATACTTGTACTGTAACCAACATGGGAGATAAAAAATCAAGACAGATAATAAGTAGAGCAAGAAGAACTAATCCAGAAGCAATAATAGCAGCAGTTGGATGTTATTCACAAATGTCACCAAAAGAAGTTTCTGAAATCCCAGGAGTGGATGTAGTTTTAGGAACTAGAAATAAAGGTGATGTAGTTTACTATGTAAACAAAGCTAAAGATGAAGGAAAATCTCAGGTACACGTGCAAGGGGTCCTTCAAAACAAAGTTTTTGAAGATTTAAAAATAGAAGATTATCAAGATAAAACTAGAGCATTTTTAAAGATACAAGATGGATGTAATAGATTTTGTACATATTGCACTATTCCATATGCAAGAGGTTCAGTATGTTCAAAAGATCCAAACAAGGTACTTTCTGAAGTAAGGGAGCTTGCTAAAAATGGATTCAAAGAAGTTATACTTTCTGGAATACATACAGCATCTTACGGATTAGATTTAGAAGGTAATGTAAATTTAATTTCAATAATTGAAGAAATTGAAAAAATTGATGGGATAGAAAGAATTAGAATAGGATCTATAGAACCTGCATTCTTCACTCCAGAAGTTATAGAAAAAATAAAAAGCTTTAAGAAGCTTTGTCCTCACTTCCATCTTTCTCTTCAAAGTGGTTGTGATGCTACATTAAAAAGAATGAATAGAAGATATACTGCAAAAGAATATGAGGATTCAGTAAATCTTTTAAGAGAAACACTTCCAGATGTGTCAATATCAACAGATGTAATAGTTGGTTTTCCAGGAGAGACAGAAGAAGAGTTCAATGAAACTTACGAATTCTTAAAGAGAATAAAGCTTACAAAAACTCATATCTTTAAGTATAGCCCAAGAAAAGGAACTAAGGCTGCTGATATGCCAAACCAAATTGATGGGAAAGTTAAAGATGAGAGAAGCAAAAAACTTATAGAGTTAAATGACATAAATGAAAAAGCTTTTACTGAGAAGTTTATAGATAGAGAAATGGATGTTTTATTTGAACAGCAAGTAAAAGGAAAAGAAGATGTATACGAAGGGTATACAAGAAATTATATAAAAGTTGAAGTTCATTGCATGGCAGCTAATATTACTGGTAGAATAGTAGATGTTAAGCTAGAAAAAGCAGAAAAAGATTATGCAATAGCAGAAATGGTTTAAGATAGTGACAAGTGATAGGTTTACAAGAAAGCTTACAAAGTTAGGTTAAAATAAAAATACGTTAATTATTATTTAGAAGATTTCTTTAATAGATTTTAATAAATTTCATATTTTTTATGTATAACTTATCATTTGTTATTTATAACTAATAAAAGGAGGTGAATTTATGGAGGATTGTATTTTTTGTAAAATAATAAAAGGTGAAATTCCATCTAAGAAAATATATGAAGATGATAAGGTTTTAGCTTTTTATGATATAAGTCCAGAAGCACCAGTTCATTTTTTAGTAATTCCGAAGGAGCATATAGTAAGTGCAAATGAAATAAATGAAAAAAATTGTGAAATTGTTGCACATATTTTCCTTGTAATTAATAAAATAACAAGAGAGCTTGGAATTGATAAGAGTGGCTATAGAATAGTAAATAACTGTGGTGAAGATGGAGGTCAAACAGTAGGACATATGCATTTCCATATTCTTGCTGGAAGAGGATTGCAATGGCCACCAGGCTAGAAAAGTTATTTATTATTGACAGTTTAAGTCTAAATATTATATAATATAGCGTGTGTTATTAAGCCCGTAGCTGAGTTAAAAATTAATTTGAGCTAGCGGAGGGAGGGATAATAGATGTCAGAAATTAAAGTTGGAGAAAATGAAACACTAGAAAGTGCTTTAAAAAGATTTAAGAGAAAGTGCGCTAGAGCTGGAGTTCTTTCAGAAGTAAGAAAGAGAGAACACTACGAAAAACCAAGCGTAAAGAGAAAGAAAAAATCTGAAGCTGCAAGAAAGAGAAAGTTTAAGTAGTATTCATTTGTAATGTTATTAATTAGATAATAACTATATGAATTAAATAACTATATCAAGAATATAGTTGTGAAAAATCTGCTATGTTATTAATGAAATGAAAATAGTAATACCAGGTTGTTTTTTATAGATTTCTAGGTTTTAGCAAAAATAAAAGGTATTTATTGAATTTAATTTGATAACTGAATTATAAAAGATTTATAATATTTAAATCTTTATAAGTTACCTTCCTCAGCAATTAAATAAATAGAATTTATAAATTGTATAAACACAGCTACAGATAAAGGGATAATCACATTAAAAATATAGGTTAACTTATTTTATCAGTTATGCCAATTATTTTAATGCAAAGTAGATTTGAAGACTTATAAGTTAGAAATTATAACTATTAAGATAATGAAAAAGAACTCAATGTAAATTGAGTTCTTTTTTTATTATTTTGTGATTTTATTCCTTACTTTATCATAAAGTACATTGAGAGACTTTAATTAGGAGGAAATAAAATGGGGGAAAAGTTAAATAAAAAAAGAACTATACTAATTGAAAAGTTAGATCTTCCAAAAGATGTTGTATTAGATGTACCCAAGATAATAGTTATAGGTAAAGAAGAAGTTACTATAGAAAATCATAAAGGCATATTAACTTTTAATGAAGATGAGATAAGGGTAAATAGTAAGTTAGGGCCAATATCTATAAAAGGAGAAGGTTTTGAAATATTATATATAGCAACATCAACAATAACTATTAGTGGAAAGTTTGCTTCAATATCTTATGAGGAGTGATTAGTATGGGGATGAATAATATTAGAGCAGGGAGAATAACGGTAGAGATAAAACTTCTAAATCCGGATAGGATTTTGAACATATTTTGGAATAGAAATATAAACATATATAAAATAAATAAGAAAAATATTTCTACTATAAGATTAGATATAGATTATATTAATTATGAAGAAGTTTGTGAAGTTATACAAACTCTTGGTGGCAAAATTAGTATAGTAAAAAGAAGGGGATTCATATTTTGGTTTAGAAATATGAGAGGTAAAATTTCTTTAGTGGTTGGGTTGATGTTATTTTTAGTGGTAATATTTTTATTATCTAATTATGTTTGGGCAATAGATATAAATGTACAAGAAAACATATCACCATTTGAAATAAGACAGCAACTAAAAGAAATAGGGATAAAGCCAGGAATGGCCAAAAGTGATATAGTTGTTGAAGATATAGAAAAGAAGTTGGAAAATGCCAATAGTGAGATACTTTGGCTTAGAGTAAGAGTAGAGGGATCTACTTTGAATGTAACCATAGAAGAAAAAATAAATCCTCCTACAGAATGGAATGGGCAATATGGAAATCTAGTTGCTACCGAGGATGGAGAAGTAGTTAAGGTATATACCTATGCTGGAAGATCAGCAGTTAAACAGGAACAAATGGTTAAAAAGGGAGATGTATTAATAGAAGGCATAGATGGTAAAGAAGGGCAAGAATATATTATTGCACCTAGGGGGATTGTTATAGCTAATACTTTTTATGAAAAAACAATGCAGTTAAAATTAACTGGCACAAAGCTTGAAAGAAGTGGAGAAAGAGAAACAGAATATTACATTAGTATATTTGGAAAAAAAATATATTTAAAGAAGGCTATAAAAGACTTTAAAGAGTATGATAGAATAGAAAAGAGTGGAAAAATATTTAATGAAGTGGTATATTATGAGAGAATAGAAAAAGAAGTAGATATTACTGAAGAAGAAGCCGAAAAAATAGCTATAGAAAGTTTAGAAGAATCATTGAAAAAAGACCTTACTAGAGATTCTAAAGTAGTAGATAAGATTGTAAAGAAGCAACTAGATAGTGATGGGAATTTAACTATAAAAGTAGTTTTTGTAGTAGAAAAAAATATAGTGAACGATATTCCTGTACAATATTAACATATAATGGGATGAGAAGGTGAGCACATGAAAAAGTTGGATGAAAAAGGTTTTGGAGATTCTAAGGAAAAATGGTGTAGAAGTTTTTTGTTTACTATGGTTTTTATAATAACTTATTTTATAATGCTTACAGCTGTTGCTCCAAATAAATATGATTTGAAGGCTGGAGATATAGCGGAAGTAGATATAAAAGCACCGAGAGACATAATTAATCAAGAGGCGACTAAAGCTAAAGAAAATGAGATAATAGAAGGTGTTGAGAAGGTATATTCATTAAAAGGTGAAGTAAAAATTGAAGCGAGTAAAAATGTAACAACATTTTTTACTAAATTAATAAATTTAAAAAGTAGTGAAGCATCTGAAAAAGAAAAGATAGAAACTTTGAAAAAATTAGATAGTTTTACGTTAACTGATAATAATTATAAGACATTATTATCGATAACTAATGAAAAAGCTACAGAGATGCAATGGATATTATTGAGTGCTTTAGAAAAGGTTTATGAAAATAATATTAAAGATGAAAATGATGAAGATATAGAGGCAAAAACTATTGATGATGCTAAAAATATTGCTAATGATATAATAGATGTATCTGAGTTAGATGAAAACTTGAAGAATATATTAAAAGACATGGCGTATTCTCAAATAAAACCTAACTGGGTATTCGATAAAGATAAAACTGATGAAAAAATTACTGAAGCTCTAAAATTAGCACCAAAAGAGTATATCAAAAAAAATCAAATAGTTGTAAAAGAGGGAGAGCCAATAACTCAATCTCAAATTGAAATATTAACAGAGCTTGGTATTTTAGGCGATGGAGTAGATAAAGGATACTTATTCATTTATATAGTTTTAGCTGTACTCGTATTATTAACATTAGAACTTCAATATCTATATATGAAGAAGGAAAGATTAAGCCTTTTATTAAATACTAAAGTAGTATTTATGATTGTTATTTTAAATATAGTATCTATAATTATGGCGAGGTCATTAAATTTTGTTTCACCTTTTGTAATTCCAATAGGATGTACTGCTTTAATTATGACTTTATTATTAGATTATAAGCTATCAGTTGTATTAAATACATTGAACTTAGTTTTCATAGCAATTATTACAGGTTTTAATCCACAAGTGATTATTTTAGGGATAGTTAATATAATAGTTGCTTGCACATCGATAAAAAAGGTAAATGGTAGAAATGAAGTTTTGCAAGCGACTTTATATATGGTTATAGCTTCTGCAATAGTTACATTAGCTACAGGGTTATTAGTATCAAATAATTTTAAGATGATTGTGTCTGAAGTTACTTTTTCTATTTTAGGTGCATTATTATCGGGTATATTTGCCATAGGCTTTACACCTTTTCTAGAGAGTGCTTTTAAGATAGTCACTAATATGAAATTGCTTGAGTTATCAAATCCAAATAGTCCATTATTAAAAAGGTTGTTAATGGAAGCTCCAGGGACTTATAATCATAGCTTAATGGTTGCAAATTTAGCTGAAGTAGCAGCAGAGGCTGTTGATGCAAATCCTATCTTAGCGAGAATTGGATCGTATTATCATGATATTGGTAAGCTTAAGAGGCCTATATTCTTTGGAGAAAATCTTATGGGAAGAGAAAATCCGCATAATAGAATAAAGCCAACTTTGAGTACTCAAATTATCATTTCTCATGCTAAAGACGGATTGGAATTAGCAAAAGAGTATAAATTACCAGAAGTTATTCAAGATATAATTATACAGCATCATGGTACAACACTAGTTAAGTATTTTTATTATACTTTAAAGAATTCCTCTGATAATCCTGATGAAATAAAAGAAGAAGACTTTAGATATAGTGGACCAATTCCATCAACTAAAGAAGCAGCAATAATAATGTTAGCTGATAGTGTTGAGGCTGCTGTTAGATCGATTCCTATGCCTACTAAAGAGAAAATTGAGGAAATGGTCAATAATATCTTTAAAGATAAATTACAATCAGATCAATTAATAGATTCTGATTTAACTTTAAGAGATATAGAAAATATAAAGAAATGTTTCTTGAAAGTTTTAATTGGTGTTTATCATCAAAGGGTAGAATATCCAAAAGAAAAATAACAATATATTCGGGGAGGTTTTTACCTTCCCATTTTATTAAAATAAATTTTGAATTAAAGGAGAAAAATATGTTATATACAGATAATAGACAAAATCAAATAGAGGTTACAGAAGAATTTATAAGGGAACTAGAAGAGGTTTGTATTTATGCTTTAGAAAAAGAGGAGGTAAAACAAAAGTGTCAAATCTCATTATTATTTGTGAACAACGAAAAGATTAGAGAAATTAACAAAGAAACTAGAAATATAGATAAAGCTACAGATGTATTATCTTTTCCTATGCTAGATTATCCAAAAGGCAAATTTTTTAAGGACGTATATAAAGATAAGAAGTTTGATGTTATGTATATGGATGGAGATGAGTTAGTTTTAGGTGATATGGTATTGTCGTTAGAGAGAGCTATGGAACAAAGTATAGAATATAATCACTCATTTAAAAGAGAAGTATGCTATTTAGTTGTACACTCTATATTACATCTACTTGGTTATGATCATATGGAAGAAGATGAAAAGAAGATAATGAGAACTAGAGAAGAGGAAATATTAAATGGGTTAGATATAAAGAGATAATTAAAAGGGTGAGAATTATGGGAGTGAGAAAGTTGTTGGAGAGTTTTAATCATGCTATAAATGGTATAATTTATGCTATAAGAACTCAAAGAAATATGAAGATACACACTATTGGAGCGGTTATAGTTTTATTAGCATGTTTTTTTGTTGATTTATCAAAAGTGGAATTTTTAATTTTAGCTTTAACTATAACAAGTGTATTTGTGGCTGAGATGATAAATACAGCTATTGAAGCAGCTATAGATTTAAATACTAATTATTATCATCCATTAGCAAAAGTTGCGAAAAACACTGCAGCAGGGGCAGTGTTGATAACTGCTATAAATGCAGTCTTAGTTGGATATATTATATTTTGGGATAAATTCGAAGAAATATCTTATGGAGTTATTCATAAAATGAAAAATTCAGAACCATATATGATATTTATTGCTCTTGTAATAGTTAGTTTAGCAACTGTTATAATAAAAGCTATATATGGAGAAGGAACTCCTTTAAAGGGAGGAATGCCAAGTGGGCATAGTGCTTTAGCATTTTCTTTATCAACTGCTATTTCATTAATTACAGAAGAACCAATATGTATAATATTAGCTTACTTAATGGCTTTTATAACAGCTCAAAGTAGAGTTGACTCAGAAGTGCATACAGTTTTTGAGGTTATTGTAGGAGCACTTTTGGGTGTTTTATTAACGCTTTTTATATTCACTATATTTAAACTATAAGTGAGTCTCTAAATTTTTGATTTAGACATAATAGTTTGTTCATTAATTCAGTTATGGAAATAAAAAATATTTAAAAAAATTTATGATATTTGAAGACAATAAATTTAAATGTGATATACTATTTAAGAATGGAGGCTGAAAATATGGATTACAAAGAAATAGTTAAAAAAGCATTAGAAGCAAGAGAAAAAGCATATTGCCCATATTCAAATTTTAAAGTTGGAGCAGCAGTTTTATTTGAAGATGGAAATATATATACAGGATGTAATATAGAGAATGCATCTTTTGGTGGAACTAATTGCGCAGAAAGAACTGCAATTTTTAAAGGTGTGTATGAAGGAAATAGAGAAATAAAGGCTATAGCTGTAGTTGGAGATACAAACGCTTATACATATCCATGTGGTATATGTAGACAGGTAATTGCTGAGTTTGTAGTAGATACATCTATACCTGTTATAATAATAAAAAATGAAAATGATTATTTAGTAAAAACATTTGATGAAATATTACCAGGAATCTTTTCAAAGAAAGATTTAAATGGTTAGGAGGAAATTAATGTATAAATCAGGATTCGTAACAATAGTTGGTAGACCAAACGTAGGGAAATCAACACTACTAAATCAAATAATGGGGGAAAAATTATCAATAGTATCAAATAAACCCCAAACTACAAGAAATAATATTCAAACTATATTAACAGGTGAGGACTATCAAATAGTTTTCGTTGATACACCAGGAATACATAAGCCAAAGCATAAGCTTGGTGAATTTATGGTTAATTCAGCAAAGGAATCTATTAAAGAAGTAGATTTAGTATTATTTTTAATAAATCCAGATGAAGAGATCGGAAGAGGAGATAAGTTCATTTTAGAAGCTTTAAAAGAACAAAAGGCACCAGTATTTTTAGTTGTTAATAAGGTTGATGAAAATAGTCATGAAAAGGTGGCTAAGACTCTACAAATGTATTCAGCAGAGTATAACTTTAAAGAAATAATTCCGATTTCAGCATTAAAGGGTAAAAATGTAGATACTTTAGTTAACTTAATGAAAGATTATATGCCTGAAGGACCTCAATACTATCCAGAGGACATGATAACAGATGTTCAAGAAAGATTTATAGTATCTGAAATAGTAAGAGAGAAGGCTTTAAGAAATCTTAGAGATGAAGTGCCTCATGGAATAGCTGTTGATGTTATTCAGATGAAACAAAAAGAAAATGGAACATATCATATAGAAGTAGATCTTATATGTGAAAAAGATTCTCATAAAGGAATAATTATAGGAAAAAACGGAACTAGCTTAAAGAAAATTGGGGAAACTTCAAGATATGAGATAGAGAGATTCTTACGTGCTAAAGTTAACTTAAAAATATGGGTTAAAGTAAGAAAAGAATGGAGAGATAATAATCTTTTACTTAAGGAATTAGGATATAAGAAAATGAAATAATTAGGGGTGGATTTATTGGCACTTTTAAATACTAAAGGTGTTGTTTTGAAATCACAGGATTATAGAGAAAATGATAAGCTTATTTGGATATATACAGAGGCTGCCGGAAAAGTTACAGCTATAGCAAGAGGGTCAAAGAAAAGTAAAAGCAAATTCTTATCTATGACTTTGCCTCTTTGCTTTGCTGATTATTCACTTTTTCAGGGAAAAAACCTCTATAATCTTCAAGAAGGTAAAATTATAAATTCTTTTCAAGGATTATTAGATAATTTAGATAAGCTTACATATTCTTCTTACGTATGTGAGCTTATAGACATTTGTGTAGAAGATGGAGAACAAAATTTTAATCTTTTTAAAGATTTTATAACATGTCTATATTTATTAAATACTGATGCTTTAGATTATGAACTTTTAATAAGATCTTTTGAATTAAGAGTTTTAAAAGCAACAGGATATGGATTGGTATTTGATAACTGTAGCATATGTAAAAAACCTATAAATTCATCTACGTATATCTCATTAAATAATTTTGGGGGAGTATGTGATGAATGTAATAAAGTAGGTGGAATTTATATATCTAGAGCTGCATATAGTGCTTTGAGATTTTTAAACAATACACCAATGGATAAGGTTTATAGATTAAATCTAACGGATGAAGTTAAAAAACAGATTGAGAAAGTTATAACGTATATAATTTATTCAAATTATTCAAAACGTCCTAAGAGTTTAGAGATGTTAAATTATATTAAGGAGTAGTGAGAAATATGGAAATAACATTAGAACAAGTTGATAAAGTTAAAGAAAGAACTGGAGTATCTTATGCAGAGGCTAAGAGCGCTTTAGAACTTACAAATGGTGATGTTTTAGATGCTATAATTCTTTTAGAAGAAAAGGCTAAAGAAAAATATGAAAATGGTATTGGAGCTGAAAATAGTACTGGTGGTACTGTTAATAACAATACAGAAACAATAGCTGAACTTAAAGCTTGGCTTAAAGATTTAATAAATAAGGGGAATATATCAAGAATAAAAGTATCAAAAGATGGAGATACAATTGTAGATGTCCCTGTTAATGCTGGTATAGCAGCTGCTGTTATTGCAGTTATAATTCCACCAATTTTGGCTTTTGTAGTTGTTGCAGCTGTAGTAACAAAAGTAACGATAGAAATAACTAAAGCAGATGGAACTGTAGAAGTGGTGAATAAGTATATATCTAAGGCAGTTAATGATGCAAAAGATAAGGCTTCAGATATTGCGGATGTAGTTAAAGAAAAAGTATCAGAAGTTAACATTGATGCATTAAAAAAATATGATAAGAATATAGTTTCTAAAGAGAACGATAATAACACATTTGTGTATACTGTAAATTTTGAAGAGGAAGAAAAAGGAAGCAATTAATAGATAAACAGGGGTATAGTTCCAGTAAATAGAAGAAATAGGGGATAATCAGCTAATTTGACTGATTTTTCAGAAAATTAAGTATAGTCAAAATTTGATAAAATGTTATAATTATACTGTAAATATCAAATAAATCTAAATTGTCTGAATATTCCCTAAAAAGTCGAAAAGAGGGGTAAAGTGAAATTAACATCAAGACAAGAAGAGATAATTAGATTAGTTAAAGAAGGACAGCCTGTCACAAGTGAAGCTTTAGCAAGTAAATTAGGTGTAACTAGAGCAGCATTAAGGGCAGATTTAGCCATCTTAACTATGATTGGGATATTAGATGCTAGACCTAAGGTTGGTTACGTATATGTAGGACGTAAGTTAAATAGTGATATATTAGATAATTTATCAAATATTAAAGCTGAAACTATAATGTCTAAACCAGCTACGGTAAATGAAGCAACAACGGTATATGATGCAATTGTGTTTTTATTTTTAAATGATATAGGTACAATTTTCGTTGAAAACAATGATGTTTTAGTAGGCGCTGTTTCAAGAAAAGATTTCTTAAAAATTGCAATAGGTGGAACAGATATACATAAGGTTCCAGTAGGAGTTATTATGACTAGAATGCCAAATATAATATATGGTTTTCAAGAAGATAGTGCATATTCATTAGCAAAGAAAATAATAGAACATGAAATTGATAGTATACCAATAGTAGAAAAAATTGAAGATAGTTCAAAAGAAAAAGACGAGTACAAAATTGTGGGTAAAATATCAAAGACTAATATTACAAAGTTATTTGTAAAACTTGGAGAAAATAATTAGGGTAATAAAAAAACGGGTATAAAAAATTAACGGGTATAAAAAATGGTATAGAACAATAAAATTTATAAAATGGGTTAGCTACGGAGCCGAGCTTCGATAGTATATATATTTATAATTGTATTGAACGGAGGAGTATTGAGATGGATAAAAAGAAGTATGTTTACCTTTTCAGTGAAGGCGATGAAACAATGAAGAACCTTCTTGGAGGTAAAGGAGCAAATTTAGCAGAAATGACCAAACTAGGGATCCCAGTGCCACAAGGATTTATAGTAACAACAGAAGCTTGTAACAAGTATTATGAAGATGGTAAGAAAATATCAGATGCAATAATAGAAGAAATACAAGAAAATATTAAAAAGCTTGAAGAAACTACTGGGAAAGAGTTTGGTAGCTTAGAAAATCCATTGTTAGTTTCAGTAAGATCAGGGGCTAGAGTTTCTATGCCAGGTATGATGGATACAATATTAAACCTTGGATTAAATGATACTTCAGTTGAAGTTATGGCAAAACTTACTAATAATCCAAGATTTGCATATGATTCATATAGAAGATTTATTCAAATGTTCTCAGATGTTGTTATGGGAGTTGAAAAGAGATTATTTGAAAATCTTATTGATGAAATGAAAGAAGATAGAGGGGTTCATTTTGACACTGACTTAACAGCAGATGATTTAAAAGAATTAGTTGTTAAATATAAAGAATTATACAAAAAGGAAAAAGGTGAAGAGTTCATCCAAGATCCTAAAAAACAATTAATAGAAGCTGTTACTGCAGTGTTTAGATCATGGGATAACCCAAGAGCTATAGTTTATAGAAGATTAAATGACATTCCAGGAGAATGGGGAACTGCGGTAAACGTTCAACAAATGGTATTTGGTAATAAGGGAGAAACTTCAGGAACAGGAGTTGCATTCTCAAGAAATGCTGCTACTGGTGAAAAAGAAATATATGGTGAATACTTAATGAATGCACAAGGTGAAGATGTTGTTGCAGGGATAAGAACACCACTTCCAATAGCTAAATTAGAAGAACAAAACCCAGCTATATACAAACAATTTATGGATATAGTTCATACATTAGAAAACCACTACAGAGATATGCAAGATATGGAGTTCACTATAGAAGAAGGTAAATTATACTTCCTTCAAACTAGAAATGGTAAGAGAACTGCTCAAGCTGCATTAAAGATAGCTGTTGATTTAGTTGAAGAAGGTATGTTAACTAAGGAACAAGCTATATTAAAGGTAGAACCTAAGCAATTAGACTCTTTATTACATCCAACATTTGATACTACTGAAATAAAGAAATCTACACCTATAGCTAAAGGACTTCCAGCATCTCCAGGAGCTGCTTGTGGTAAGATATCATTTACTGCTGAAGAAGCTAAAGAAAGAGCTGCAGCAGGAGAAAAAGTAGTTTTAGTAAGACTTGAAACTTCTCCAGAAGATATTGAAGGTATGATAGCAGCTGAAGGTATCTTAACAGTAAGAGGAGGAATGACTTCTCATGCAGCAGTTGTTGCTAGAGGTATGGGAACTTGCTGTGTAGCTGGTTGTGGAGCTTTAAAGGTTAATGAAGAAGCAAGAACTTTAGAAGTAAACGGAAAAGTTTATACTGCTGAAGATTACATTTCAATAGATGGTTCAACAGGAAATGTTTACGGAGAAGCTATTGATACAGTTACTCCTGAAATTTCTGGACACTTTGCTACATTCATGGGATGGGCAGATGAAATAAGAACATTAAAAGTAAGAACTAATGCTGATACTCCAAGAGATACTAAGCAAGCAGTTGAGTTTGGAGCTGAAGGTATAGGTCTTTGTAGAACAGAGCATATGTTCTTTGCTGAAGATAGAATAATGGCTATGAGAGAAATGATAGTAGCTAAGAATGAAGAAGAAAGAAGAGTTGCTCTTGAAAAATTACTTCCAATGCAAAGAGAAGACTTTATAGGAATCTATGAAGCATTAGAAGGAATGCCAGCAACAATTAGATTCTTAGATCCACCACTACATGAATTCTTACCTCATACAGATGAGGAAATCGCAGAACTTTCTAAGACTATGGGATTAACTTTTGAAGATTTAAAAGCTACAGTTGAAAGCTTACATGAGTTTAACCCAATGATGGGGCATAGAGGTTGTAGATTAGCTGTATCTTATCCTGAAATAGCTGAAATGCAAACTAGAGCTGTAATAGAGGCTGCTATTGAAGTTAAGAATAATAAAGGATATAATATTGTTCCAGAAATAATGATCCCACTTGTTGGAGATGTTAAGGAATTAAAATTCGTTAAGGATATAGTTGTTAGAACAGCTGAAACTGTTATGGAAGAAAAGGGAGTTAAGCTTGAATACCTAGTAGGTACTATGATAGAAATCCCAAGAGCAGCTGTAACAGCAGATGAAATTGCTAAAGAAGCAGAATTCTTCTCATTTGGTACAAATGACTTAACTCAAATGACATTTGGATTCTCAAGAGATGATGCTGCTAAGTTCTTAAATGACTATTATGAAAGAAAAGTATATGAGCAAGATCCATTTGCTAAATTAGACCAAAATGGTGTTGGACAATTAGTTAAAATAGCAGTAGAAAAAGGAAAATCAACAAGACCAAATATTAAACTTGGTATTTGTGGAGAACACGGTGGAGATCCATCTTCAATAGAATTCTGCCACAATGTAGGATTAAACTACGTATCTTGTTCACCATTCAGAGTGCCAGTTGCTAGACTTGCTGCAGCACAAGCTCAAGTTAAAAATCCAAGATAGTTAAAATACAAAAAAAGGAAGTGGAAACACTTCCTTTTTAAAATTTAACGTTATAATATTTTTCTAGAACTACAATCATATTTTTCACATATTCTAGTTGATTTGAAGTTCTGTCAAGGCCTTTCTCTAAAAGTGTAACAAATGATTTTTTATTACATTTCTTTATATTCTTATAATAGTCTCTTGATATCTTCCAGTATTTTTGAGGGAATGCTAAATACGCTAATATATATTTAAAATCTGAAGGTGTAAGATAATTTTCTTTTAGATAACTATCTAAAACGTCAATAGTTATCTTTGTTTCCCAATTAGTTGTAGGTCTTTTTAGCAGTCGTCTTAAAAAATAAGATAAATCATAGGCACTATAGTCGTATTTGCACTTATCAAAATCTATGATAAAAACCTTATTTTGATTATCTATAATTATATTTTTATTTACATAGTCACCGTGGCATAGTGATGTAGATAATTCTGAAGAGTCTATTGTGGATGAAATTTCCAAAGACAGTTTGGCTAAATCTAGGTTATAATCAAGATTATCTAAATAAATATTAGAGAATCTATCCTTTATAGTACTTGCATAATTAGCATTCTCTAAAAGTTGATTAAAGTGTTTGCTTGTAGATAAGTGGAAATCTTCAAGCCCTTTTCTTTCTGTACTCCCTTCTATAGGAAAAAAGTTCTTTGAGACTTTATGTATTTTACCAAGTGTCTGACAAGAAAGATTTATGTGAGTAGGATTATCAAAGTCACATTTATCACCGTCAATCCAAGGTGTTAATATAAAAATCATGCTGTTAAAGAGTACAAACCTAGAATTATTTTTTGAAGGAATTAACCTAGGGACGTTTAAATTATTTCTATATAACCACTCCATGGCAGAATAAACAAAAAGTAAATTTTCTTCGTTATAATACACTTTTTTTAAACAATAGGAATTACTTTGGGTTTCTACCTTAAAAACTGCTCTTTGTTTATCAGTATCTTTAAACTTTATCATAGATACAGTAGCATTTTCTAATGAGAAAAGAGGTAATATATATTTTTTTATATTAGTTAAAGACAAGCCATCATTATTAAATAAAAGTTTCTCAGAAGCCATATAAATATCTCCTTATCTTTGTTTACTAATATATAATATTAGTTTTATTTAGCAAATATACATAAGGTGATAGTAGATTTCATATATTATTTAAATGTAGAGAGTAAACAAAGGATTTTTGAGAAAAATATAGAATAAATATACTTGAGGTGAGTTAAATGAATATAAGAGAGAAAATAGAAAAGTTTGAAAACTTGACATTGGCTAAACAAGCGATATTGAGCACGGAAAGTTTGGGAAGAGAAGTTTTTGAAGAAAAAGATCCTATAAGAACTTGTTTTATGGTAGATAGAGATAGAATTATACATTCAAAATCATTTAGAAGATTAAAACATAAAACACAGGTTTATATTAAAACATTTGGTGATCATTATAGAACAAGATTAACTCATACTCTTGAAGTAGCTCAAATTGGAAGAACTATTGGTGTTGGTATAGGACTTAATGAAAATTTAATCGAGGCTATAGCATTAGGGCATGATTTAGGGCATGTTGCCTTCGCACATAATGGAGAGGAAGTTTTAGATGAATTTTTAGAAGGTGGATTTAGACATAACGAGCAAAGCGTAAGAGTAGTAAAAAAGTTAGAGAGAGATGGACGTGGACTTAATTTAACACATGAGGTTATAGATGGAATATTAAATCATAGTGGTTTAAGTGAGGGTGTAAATAAAGCTAAAACTTTAGAAGGAAGAATCGTTCAATATAGTGATAAGATTGCTTATTTAAACCATGATATAGATGACTCGATAAGAGCAAAACTATTAAATGAAGGGGACTTGCCTAAAGATGTAATAAAAGTTTTAGGAAAAACACATTCTGAGAGAATAGAAGTTTTAGTATCGGATATGATAAAAGAAACTATAAAAAATTTAGAAAATAATATTTATGAAGTAGGCCAAAGTAATGAAGTTAAGGAAGCTATGGTAGAACTTAGAAGGTTTATGTTTGCTAATATATATTTAGGAGATGTTCTTAAAGGAGAAAGAGATAAAGCAAAATTTATTTTGCATCAATTGTTAGAATATTATTGTAAGCATGAGGAAAAGTTACCGGAGTTATATAGAAAAATTGCTAGTGAAGAGGGCTTAAAAAGAGCAGTAGCAGATTATATTGCAGGAATGAGTGATGATTACTGTATAGGTATTTTCAATGAATTATTTGTACCAAAGTTTGTTATCTTTTAAAAATGTTGTATAATTTATGATTTTTGGGCAGAATAAAATTTGTAAAATAAAAAGGATTTTTAAAATTTAAATAGAATTATAATAAAAATGACGACAAAATATTAATA
>OLNJ01000440.1_pt1 | contig 35549 bp, 38 predicted proteins | sample 1672191 | NCBI WGS metagenome assembly OLNJ01 (sample SAMEA3136657, study PRJEB25190) | human gut metagenome | biome: human gut; feature: human-associated habitat; material: faeces | place: Austria | collected 2013
TCATACCAGCCAATTGGCTGCTTAATATTTAGTTCAACTTTTTGGGGTCACTACACACTCTTGTCCCTTTTTTTATCTGAATCGCATATTAGCATAACCACCTTGCACAGAGACTACCCGGTACCCCAAAGGTTCTAGCATCATACAGGCTCGATAACTTTCACTCCCACTATCGCAAATTAAAAAGTAGGTTGAATTCAGCGTTAAAAATTTTTCGGGGTACATGACAATCGATTGATATGGAATATTAACTGCACCAGGAATATGAAACTCCGAAAATTCATAGGGAGATCTTATATCAATGACAATTGGTTTTTGCTTACTACTACCCATAAGTTGAGAAAGCTGACTAGGACTAATTATTTTAGGCATCTTTTTATCCTCCTTTATAAGTTTCTAGTAAATCTTTTTTAATACCCTCATCCGTTAAACTGCTATTTTATAGGAATTTAAAAAATGATATACTTACTGTATATATTATGAGGGGAAGGGTGAGGGTGTCATATGCTTTTACAATTAAAACAATTATACGGGGAACAATGTATCGTTGACGAAATTCCAGACTATCCAAATGACTATTATTGGTATAAAGATGATCAAAATCACCTCATCGGTATCAAAAAAGGGATCTCAAAACAAGAGAAAAAATTACTAGGGGTTATGCTTGAAGAGGTTGTAGGCGTTGATTTTAATCAACAAATCAAATTATTGTGGCTAGAATTACTGTTACACAATAAAAAAAGTTTATTAGACATGATTCAAAAAGACGGAAATGAAATTAGATTTATCTTCTTTGCCCACCATTTTGATGGTGATACTAAACTAGAGTTTGATGAACTTATCAAAGAATTAAATGAAAAATGTATTGTCCTCTTTTTAAGCCGTGAGTTTGGTGTCATTATCGATTTTCAAACAAAAGAAGAACATAATCTAGAAGAACTCGCACAAGCGATTCAACAAGACTTCTATCACAACATTAATTTTTATCAATCAGACTGTTATTTAGTTGATTCAAACATTTCGCAGGCCTTTTTGAATGAATATGAACTTTATAAAAAATATCGAAATACGACTAAGTTGACGGTTAGTTCACACGATTTACTACTACAATATATGATTCAAAATTTAAATCTATACGAAGGCTATTCCCATTTTGTCGAGAAGTTTAACAAAATCCCCTATGACTTATTAGAAGTTGCTAAAGTTTATATGGAAAACAACTTTAATATATCCGTTGGTGCCAAGATGATTTATATGCATCGCAATACGTTCATGAACAAACTTGAACGATTTATCCAATTAAGTGGACTCAATATTAAAGAATTCCATGATGCTTTGATTGCCTATGTCATCATTAATCAAATGGAAAAAAACACTTAAACCGTCATCTTGTATGACGGTTTTTTTCATCAAATTTGGAGTAGATGAGAAGCTTTTAGTTGTCTAGAATCCCGTTGATGTCATAGATCATAGAATCGAGATTTAATAGTGTGTTCGACGACATCAAGGAATAGCTTAGCTTTTAATTTGCGATGTAAAATTAAAGGTTTAGAGCCCCTTATACACTTTGCACAATTTATGTATGCGTTTTATGTGCAGTTTGTTTATTGATAAAAAATCGTTTTCATTCTATAATTTAACTATCACATGAGGGAGGAATTAAAAATGGCTGAAATTAAATTAAAAAATATTTACAAAATCTATGAGAACAATCCAAATCCATCGGTAACTGACTTCAATTTAGATATCGCGGACCGCGAATTTATCGTATTCGTTGGACCATCTGGATGTGGGAAATCTACTACTTTACGTATGATCGCAGGGTTAGAAGAAATTTCTAAAGGGGAATTCTATATTGATGGTGTGTTAATGAATGACGTAGCACCAAAAGATCGTGATATCGCGATGGTATTCCAATCTTACGCGTTATATCCACATATGAATGTATATGATAACATGGCATTCGGATTAAAATTACGTAAAATTCCTAAAGATGAAATCGACCGTCGAGTTAAAGATGCTGCTCGAATCTTAGGTCTTGAACAATATTTAGATCGTAAACCAAAGGCGTTATCAGGGGGACAACGTCAACGTGTTGCTTTAGGGCGTGCAATCGTTCGTGATGCAAAAGTATTCTTAATGGATGAGCCATTATCAAACTTAGATGCTAAATTACGTGTTGCCATGCGTTCAGAAATCATTAAATTACATGAGCGTTTAGCAACAACTACTATCTACGTAACACATGACCAAACAGAAGCGATGACAATGGCGTCTCGTATCGTTGTTATGAAAGACGGAGTTATCCAACAAATCGGTTCTCCAAAAGAAATCTACGATAACCCAGCAACTGTATTCGTTGGAGGATTCATCGGTTCACCTGCTATGAACTTCATCCACGGTAAAGTAGCTAACGGATATTTCGTAGCTGACAACCAAAAATTCCGTATTCCTGAAGGAAAATACAATATGTTAAAACAAAAAGGATACGATAATAAAGAAATCATCTTCGGTATTCGTCCAGAAGATATTCATGATGAGCCAATCGTAACTGATACTTACGAAGAAGCAAAATATATTGCTGAAATCGAAGTTGCTGAGTTACTTGGACATGAATCAATCCTTTACACTAATTTAGCGGGACAACAATTAGTTGCTAAAGTAGATGCTCGTTCAGATATCCGTATGGGAGATAAATTAGAAGTTGCTTTAGATATGAACAAATGTCACTTCTTCGATGTTGACACTGAAAAAGCTATTCGTTAATCGAAGTTTAAAAAATAATATATACACACACTTTAAAGCTGTATCTTGAATAAGATACAGCTTTTTTTGTCTCTTCATCCTAAATCTAATCGGACTTTTAAAGGATTGAAAATATCTTCTGATAGAATGAAGTTTTGATTAGAAAATGGTGGGAGAATTTGATTGATTTATCTTGTACATTATTATTAACTTAAAATAATCAATGATCAAGAGAGTAGAAGTAGAGCATATCTAACAGCGAGTAGGGGGATGAGAGCCTAAAAGTGATTCTATTTTGAAGCGCACTTGTGAGAGTTTATCTGAACTAAGAGTAGGATAAGACGCCTACCTGCGTTAAGGGTTAGAGGGAAACATATTTTGTTATATGTTTAACTGGAGTGGTACCGCGGTCTTAATCGTCTCTAGAATTAATAGTCTAGAGACGATTTTTTTTATTCTTCAAGGGCCCTGAAGATAAAAAAACAAAAAGATGAACTTAAGGGAGAGATGAACAATGAAAAAAATGATTAAAGGTTTAGTCTTTATAGGAATATGCTTATCAGTACTGGGTGGATGTGCACAAAGTTCAAATGAAACGAGTCGATTCGATAAAATAAAAGAAACTAAAAAAATAACCATGGCGACAAGCCCAGATTATGCACCTTATGAATTTATTGATCCAACAAAGTCAGGATCGGAACAATATGTAGGAGCAGACATTGAACTTGGAAAATATATCGCACAAAAATTAGGTGTTGAATTAGAATTGAAGATTATGGATTTTAGTGCTGTTTTAGCTGCCATTAGTGAGGGAAAAGCTGATATGGCGATTTCAGGACTAGGATATAAGCCTGAACGTGCAGAAGCAATGGAGTTTAGTGAGGCCTATAATACATCTGAAGATGGAGACGGTGATGGATTTTTAATTCGTGCAGAAGATGTCGAAAAATATAAAACATTAGAAGATTTTAATGGAGTTAGTATTGCAGCTCAAAGTGCTTCATTACAAGAAGGATATGTTAAAGACCAATTACCAAATGCCCAAATTAATACCATTGCCTCTCTTTCAGATGGTGTCTTACGTGTTCAAAGTGGAAAGTCAGACGCGTTAGCTATCTCATATTCAACAGGAGAGCAGTATGTGAACGCCAATAAAGATTTAGTCATGAGTTCTGTCTTGTTTGAAGGAAATGATTCAGAAGGAACCATGATTGGAATTGTTAAAGGGGAAACAGAATTAGTCGAAGCCATCAATGAAATCATCCAAGAGGTAAAAGAACAAGGATTATATCAACAATGGGAAGAGGCGTATATAGCCTATGCTAAAAGCTTAGGAATTGAATAAGACGCATTAAGGAGGAGTGTGAGAACATGGTTCAAGATATGATTAAAATTTTAGATCAGTACTGGTATGTCTTTTTAGAAGGGCTAGGGGGAACGTTAAGTCTAGCTGCTATCACGGTTTTCTTTGGAATGATTTTCGGGGCAGTTCTTGCCATCATTAAGTTATCAAAATCAAAAATTGTTCAATTCATTTCAACCGCTTATATCGAAATTATTAGGGGAACACCTTTACTGTTACAACTTTATTTCTTTTGGTTATTTTTGCCGAAATACTTACCATTTGAAATCTCAGATTGGACTTGTATTGTCATTGCCTTAGTTATTAACAGCAGTGCCTATGTTGCCGAAATTATCCGTGCCGGAATTCAAGCGGTTGACAAAGGACAGATGGAGGCTGCTAAAAGTCTTGGAATGAGTGATGTCCATATGATGACTCGCATCATCTTCCCACAAGCCGTTAAAAATATTTTACCAGCGCTTGGGAATGAATTTATCATGATGGTCAAAGAAACATCACTCGCATCAGTCTTCTTTATCAACGATTTAATGACCTCGTATCAAATGATAAAATCGGCCACATTCAAACCGATTGCACCACTTATGATTACCGCGGTCATCTATTTTATTGTCACATTTAGCTTATCAAAAGTAGTTAAAGCGATGGAAGGGAGATTGAGTGTCAGTGATTAAAGTTGAAAAATTAAGTAAATCATTTGGAGATTTAAAAGTATTAGATGAAATTACCGAAGAAATTCATCAAGGGGAAGTGGTATCCATCATAGGTCCGAGCGGCAGTGGAAAAAGTACATTTTTACGTTGCTTAAATCTACTTGAAAAGCCGAGTAGTGGGCGCGTTATCTTTGAAGGAACCGATATAACAGATAAAAAAGTAAACATCGATTTACACCGTCAAAAAATTGGGATGGTCTTTCAACATTTTAACGTCTTTCCTCATTTAACTGTCCTTGAAAATATTACGATTACGCCAAGGCTTGAAAAGAAAGTTCCAAAAGCAGAAATTGAAGCCAAAGCATTAGGATTATTAAAAAAAGTTGGGCTTGAAGAAAAAGCAAATGAATACCCACGAAAATTATCAGGGGGACAAAAACAACGTCTAGCAATTGTTCGTGCCCTTGCGATGGACCCAGATGTCATTTTATTTGATGAACCAACGAGTGCACTCGATCCTGAGATGGTAAAAGAAGTCCTTGAGGTGATTAAAGATTTAGCCGTGAATGGAATGACGATTGTCATTGTAACGCATGAGATGGGATTTGCTAAACAAATTAGTGATCGTGTGCTATTTATGGATGGGGGCAATATTTGCGAACAAGGAACGCCACAGCAAATTTTTGATAACCCACAACATCCACGTACGCAAGCCTTTTTAAGTAAAGTGCTATAGGGGGGATTTAATGTTAACGACGTTTAAATATGATCATTATTATTTATATGATGAATTAAAAGATTGTCTTAAGATATTACAAGATAAATATCCTCATTTAATGAGTGTCGAATCCATTTGTGAAACAGATGAACAAAAACAAGTCTTTGCCGTGACGCTCACGAATCAAAACACAGGGGCGCCACATACGAAGCCTGCCTTTTATATGGATGGTAATCATCATGCAGGTGAAGTAACAGGTTCCATGGCCGCGATGCATACGATTGATTATCTAGTGACAAATGAAAGCCCATTACTAAATGATTATACGGTATATGTTATTCCACGTATGTCACCAGATGGAGCGGAAGCCTATTTAACCAGTGCAGAGAAACTTCGCTCAGTGAATCGAAATTATCCGTATGAGGAAAAAGAAGCGGGATTGCATCCTAGTGATCTAGATGGTGATGGTGTCATTCGTTTAATGCGTGTTAAATCACCGTATGGTGCTTGGAAAATTTCAAGTGATGATTCACGAATCATGATTAAGCGCCAGCCGGATGAGGTGAATGGAGATTTTTATAACGTTTATCCTGAAGGGGAAATTGTTGGATTTGATGGGATCAATATTAAACTAGCTAAAAATAAATGGGGGCTTGATTTTAATCGAAATTATCCATTTGGATGGTTCCCAGATGCCCGTCAACCGGGTTCAGGGAAATATCCACTTTCAAATCCTGAAAATAAAGCGGTGGCTGACTTTATTATTAACCATTCGAATATTAGCTTAGCTTCAACGCTTCATACGAGTGGAGGAATGATTATCTATCCACCTGGGATACATCCTGAAAAAAAAGCTCATCCCTTTGATATGAAGTTATATAAAACGATTGGAAAAATGGGAACAGATGAAACAACGTATCCATGCTACAACATTTTTGATGCTTTCTTGACAGATACTGTTAATTATTCATCAGGTGCCTTTGATGATTGGTGCTACTTTACCCAAGGAATTTTAACTTATACCGTTGAACTATGGGATATGAAAAAGCACGCCGGAATTTCCCATACTTGGCCACGCATTGCCCATCAAGAGGTTGAAAAAGAGCTGGAAGATTATAAAAAGCAACTGGCGTGGATTGATACGAATGTTTCAAAAGAAGCAGGATTTAAGGAATGGACAAAGATTAATCATCCGCAACTCGGTGAAGTTGAAATAGGTGGATGTGATTTCAAATATACGATGCAAAACTGTCCGCCACATCTACTTCAGACCGAGATAGAAAACAACACCAAATTTATGTTGCGTCAAATTGCGACGCTTCCAAAATTAGTTTTTGCATCTGTAGAGGTGATTCAAGTAGCTCCCAATCTTTATCAAATGGAAGTCGTTGTTTCAAATCAAGGCTATCTTCCAACCTATGTTTGTGAACAAGCTAAAACGGTGAAAGTTGATCAACCAGTCACTGTTTCATGTGTTGGAGAAGTTAAATTGATAAACAGTGAAGAAACTCAGACCATCGGCCATCTAGAAGGATTTTCAGGAATTAAAACAGAGTATAGCTATGATGGAATTCAGACCGAGAATCATGCCCCTATTTTGAAAAAAGTAACGTGGTTGATTCAAGCTAAGACAGGGACCACCGTTACCTTAATAGCTACTCAACCTAAAGCAGGACGAATTGAAAAAAGCATGTCCTTATAGAATAAAAAATACCGTGAAGCAGCGCCTCACGGTATTTTTTATTTTGTTGACTCACGTTCGATGAGTTCAACAGGTAATGTAATATGTAATTGTTCAATCGGTTCCTTTTTAATTAACTTAAATAAGGTTTCAGCAGCGATTTCTCCCATTGATTGAATCGGTTGGGCAATAGTTGTAATCGTTGGATCGGTAAATTCACAGATGCTGATGTTATCATATCCAACAATTTGAACATCTTCTGGGACTGAACGTCCTAATTTTTTTAAACAACGCATCGCACGCGCTGCAATGATGTCACTTCCAGCAAAGATTCCATCAATTTGAGGATGCGTAATTAAAAATTTATAAATTTCTGAGGTATTATCTGTTGAAAAATCAAGCTCTACCGTATGGACACGAATATAGGGATCACGGTTCATCGTCTCTAAAAAGCCATTACAACGTTCATTCGCAGGTGCAACTGTTGATGGACCTCGGAATTGAACGATATTTTTACATCCGAGTGACATGAGTCGATTGGCTGCTAAAATTCCTCCCATATAATTATCGGCTGTAACAGATGGGATATCTTTACTGATAATACGATCCAGTGCGACAATTGGAATATCTAAATTAGTATAAGAAGCGATATCCGGTGAATTTGAGCATAAAATTAGACCATCAATTTTATTGGTTGAGAATATTTGTAAATATTCTTTTTCACGATCAATACTCTCCTTTGAAGTACATAGCATTGTTTTATAGCCATGATGTAAAATAACCTCTTCCATCCCTGAAATCATGTCGTTGAAAAATTCATTCTTTAAATCAGGAATAATAACTCCAATAATTTTTGATGATTTTCGATAAAGTGAACGGGCAATTTCATTTGGAACGTAATTTAATTCTTCGATTGCCTTCATTACAAGCTCTTTTGTATGTTCATTAACGTAACCTTTACTATTAATAACACGAGAAACGGTCGCGACTGATACATTCGCAAGCTTTGCTACGTCTTTAATATTTGCCAAATTTGCCACCCCTAAAACTATTTATGTAATCGTTAACCTATCCCTTAATTATAAAGACGTGAGCTGTTAATGTCAATCATCGTCTCGATGTAAAACGCTAAAATTAGGAAATAAACGACTTATTTACCCATTTTTGGGACTTCCAACGAATGGTGAAGACCAGTCCTCGGAAACACTCATCCACTGCAAATGCAATCCAAATACCAGCTAATCCAAGACCAAACCAAATCCCAAGAACATAAGCAACTGGAATACAAATGACCCACATCCCAACAATCCCTAAAATAAATGGATAATTAATATCTCCCGCTGCTTTTAAAGCATTCGTTAAGACAAGATTTGTTGCACGACCAATTTCTAAGAATACATTAATTAATAAAAGCGTGTGTCCAAGACTTAGAATATTTGCATCACTTGTAAAAATTCCAAATAAAAAATCACTGCCTAAGTAACAAATAATTGAAAGTCCAAGTGAGACGGATACGGCTAATCTCTGCGTTTTAAATGTCTGATGCGAAACCTCATCTGTTTTTTTCTCACCAATCAAATAGCCTACTAACACTTGATTTCCTTGAGCAATTGCTAAACTGAATAAATAAACAAACATCGAAATATTCCCCGTATAAACACGCGTTGTAATCGCTAGTGTTCCAAGCATGGAAACAAAGGAAATAATAATGACTTGTGATGTTGAATAAGCAAGTTGTTCAAGAGCTGATGGGACTCCGATTTTTAAAATATTTTTAACATCTTGAAGTGGCCAAGATTTGAAGAAGTGTGTTGAAAATTTGAACTCAATTTTACGATAAATAATCACAGCAATCAAGACAACCGTTACGAATCGACTAAATACCGTTGAAATAGCGACTCCAACCGGTCCTAGTTCTTTGACCCCAAACAATCCATAGATAAATAGGGCATTCCCACAAATATTAATCAGATTGGCAATTAACGTAATAATCATGGAATGTTTCGTATACCCAAAGCTTCGTAAGATGCCACTTAAGACCGGTTGAATGGCCATTAAAAATAAAAAGCTTCCAATAATTTTCGTATAATTAAGCGTTATATCCATAATTTCAAGTGGCGTATTCATGAATGTTAAAATATATTTTGAACACGTAATCATCACAACACTTAAAATAATACCAATCAAAAAGTTGGCCCCAATCGAAACGATTGAGACCTCGCATGCCTTCGTTTGATTTTTGGCTCCTAAATTTTGTGATACTAAGATAATCGTTCCCGCTGCCACAAAGTTGAACATCACCCCAATCAAGTTAATGACTTGATTCGACATTCCAACAGCGGCTACTGCATTATCCGAATAGGCGCTTAACATGAAGGTATCGACCATTCCCATAAGCATGAACAGTGTCAACTCAATGAAAATAGGCCACGATAATTGAAATAATGATTTTTTTTCAAATGACATAACTTTCCCCCCTAAAGCCAGTTACTATTTAACTGGCACTAATAATAGGGCAGAAAGAGGTGCTATTTTTACCCTATTTTTAATGATCATTTCCTCATCAGTCATAAGGTTACGATACATTTGATTCATCGTAGTTGGAACACTAACTGATTTTGCCTCATCTTGATTATTTAAAATCACATAGATTTCTTCGTCTTTGAAAACTTTTTTGAAGATGATCACATTCTCTTTATCATTTGTTTCAATCCACTGTAATTCATGAGAACGCATCGCCGGATAGTTTTTACGAATGCGAATTAATTGTTTTAAATAATCATACATTTCACGATCTTGTTTTTCTTCATCCCAAATCATACAACGACGGCATAGTGGATCCGCTCCACCATCTAAACCAATTTCGCCACCATAATAAATACAAGGTGAACCGGTTTGTGTCATTTGGAAGGTATAAGCTAATAACGCTTTTGCTTTATTACCTTCGCAAGTCGTTAATAAACGCGTTGTATCGTGACTATCTAGTAAATTAAAAGCCACTTCATTTACATTGTGAGCGTAGTCTGTATAAATCTTATTAATCGCTACTTTAAACTCAGATGGCTTCATTCGATCTTTTGCAATAAACTCGAGCATCGCGTCTGTTAATGGATAATTCATAACGGCATCAAATTGATCACCATTTAACCAAGGTTGAGAATCATGCCAAATCTCACCTAAGATATAGACATCATCCTTGATTTCACGAACCGCTTTTCTAAATTCACGCCAGAATGCATGATCGACTTCATTAGACACATCTAAACGCCATCCATCAATGTCAAATTCACGAACCCAATAACGCCCAACTTCTAAGAAATAATCTAACACTTCTGGATTTTCTGTATTTAACTTTGGCATATTCTCACAAAATGCGAAAGCATCATAATTTAATCCATTAGGTTGTAAAATTTCATCAAAATCTTCTTCAATTAATGGGAACTTACGAATATGGAACCAGTCTTTGTATTCTGATTTTTCACCATTTTTCACAACATCTTGCCATTGTGGGAAATTCCAACCGCAGTGATTGAAGACAGCATCTAACATAATACGAATCCCACGGGCATGTGCTAACTCAACAAATTGTTTGAATAATTCTTTTGTTCCAAATTGAGGATCAATTTCAAAGTAATCTTCCGTATCATATTTGTGAGTTGATGGTGATTTAAAAATCGGGCAGAAGTAGATTCCTGTAATTCCTAAATCCTCAATATGATCTAAGTGATCGATAATTCCTTGAATATCGCCTCCAAAGAACGTATCGTATTTTGGATCAACAGATCCCCATTCGACTACATTTTTAGGATCAATTGAAGCATCTCCATTTGCAAAACGTTCAGGGAAGATTTGATACCATACGGTTTCTTTTACCCAAGCAGGAGCATTGAAAACATCAATACCATTTAAGAATGGGAAGCAGAAGAAGTTTCCTAAGTTTTCAAAGTGTGTTTTTTCCTCAGTCATATCTGAATCTTTTGCTTTATTAGTTAAATTAACAATTTTCTTTTCCCCAAATAAAATTTGTTCTTTATCTGACTCTAAAACGAAAGCATAACGCATACGTCTAAACTCTGGGCTGACAGCCGCAATCCAATAATCAAATAATTCAGTTGATGCTTCTTTTTTCATTTCAACGGTTTTTGACATCCAACCACTAGCACCTTCAGCGTTTAAGTTTCCGCCACCACCACCAGCAACCCAGTGATAAGGATCTCCGAAAATAACCTCTGCGCGTTCTACTTCATCTTTAGCCGTACGAATACGAAGGTGAATGGTCTTTTTATCGTATGCGTAAGCATAGTTTTGTTTTGGTCGATGATAAATTGCATGATAGTTCATTAAAATTTCACTCCTTTTTATTATAAAACTGTTCAATGTTATCCCCTCAATTGAATATATATTTAATAATCATTGAATTCAGTTATTAAATCGCATCCATTTTATTGGCTACGTTTTCATTATGCCACCTTAGCAATTGAATTTCAATGAGTTTTTGAAACGTTTCACCTGTGTAACCGGTTTTCTAAATTGGAAACAATAAAATTCAGGAAGTGACAATTAACGACACAATGAACTAAGGGAGGAAAAGAAGTAAAATATGAGGCGACGTCGAAGAAGAAAACGATATTATATTAATCTAAAAAAATGGAGAAGAATAGGCATCGCGGTTTTAGTTGGATGGGGAATTTATGTTAGTTTAACCTTTATGTATCAGAATCTATATCCCGTTGTCATGACTTATGCGAAGGCTCAAACGACAAATATCGCCACCTTAATTATTAAGGAAGGCATTGCGCAAAGCGAACTCGTCAACTTCAAAATAGATGAAGTCATTAAATTTAAAGAAAATGATGAGGGACTCGTCAGTAGCATCATCGTCAATACACCTGTTTTGAATCGCTTGCTCGTTTCAACTACCCAGCAAATAGAAGAGAAATTACTGCTCGTGGAGAGTGGTGACTTAACTGAACTTGGTTTGGATGCTATCTATGGGGGACCTTATGAAGATGGCGTCTTGATTAATATTCCATGGGCGGCGGCCTTTAATTTGTCGCTGTTTCATGATATTGGTCCAAGTTTTCCGGTGAGTGTTAAGCTAAATGGAAGTACTGTAACTGACATTGTAACAGAAGTTAAACCATACGGAATCAATAATGCCTTACTTGAAATTTTATTAAAAGTAGATGTCAAATTAGAGGTCTTATTACCGTTTAAATCGGATGAAGTCACTGTCTCAGTTTCAAGTCCACTGGTATTAAAAATGATTACGGGACAAACACCACAATACTATTACATTGGAAATAGTTCGGCATCACCAATGAATCCAATTTCGGGTAGTACAGATACTTCATCTAGCAACTCAAATACGCAAACACCAGTACCAAATCCATCACCTGAACAAAGTGTAGCAGAGGGAATGGAAAACCTTTTATTAGAATAACCTAACAAAAGCCGTATTTTTAAACTGAAAAAATACGGCTTCTGACATAAAAATTAACTTTAATCATGATTTATGATAAAATAACTATTAATAGACTAGGAGGTAGTGAGGTGAAAAAAGTGAGCCGATATCGTTATAAATTAGTGAAATCCCATCTAGTGGAATTTGAAGAAGAATTATTTTATCAAAAATTAACTGAAATTTTAGAAAAATACGATGTAATTGTGGGGGATTTTTCAGGAGGCCAATTACGTTTAAAAGGCTTCTATTATAACGAGCGCAAAAATGTTCCACTGGAATTAAAATGTATCACGATTCCAGAATATTTAACAGAATATTGCGTTTATGGATGCCCCTATTATGTATTAGAAAAAATCACCGTTCAACCTGAAACTGCAACTGAATAATAAATGAGATAGACAACGAGGAAGATAGCATGTATAAAGGATATTTAATCGACTTAGATGGAACAGCTTACCGAGGATGTGAGGTCATAAACGAAACGTTACAATTTGTAAAAAAACTTCATGAAAAGCAAATTCCGTATTTATTTTTAACAAATAACAGTTCTAAAACACCAGACATGGTGGCAGACGTCTTACAAAAACATGGTTATCCTGTCACAAAAGAGCAGATTTACACACCATCTATGGCAACGGCTCAATATATTTATGAGCAAAATCCAAATGCCAAGGTTTATATGATTGGTGAAATTGGTCTTGAAACAGCTTTGCTTGAAAAAGGACTGACGTTAACATCTGAGCAACCAGACTATGTTGTTATTGGACTTGATCGTGACATTAACTATGAAAAGTATGGATTAGCTTGTCTTGGAATTCGACAAGGGGCAACCTTCATTTCAACGAATGGCGATGTTGCCATTCCAACTGAGCGTGGATTGATGCCAGGTAATGGTGCCTTAACATCTGTTATTACCGTTTCTACGGGTGTTGATCCTATTTTTATTGGGAAGCCAGAGCGTATCATCATGGAAAAAGCCCTTGAGATGATTAAGGTTCCAAGGCAAGAAGTGGCCATGATTGGTGATAACTATTTTACAGACATTTTAGCTGGAATTAATGCTAATATTCCAACCATCTATATTGAAGGGGGCGTTTCACTTCGTGAAGAAGTCATGAGTTACGACGCTAAGCCAACCCATATTTTAAAAGACCTATCAGAATTTAATATTTAAAAAAAGGCCCAAGGGCCTTTTTTTTAGTCTTCATCAAAATAAGTTCCACAGCAGACCTTCGTTGTTTTTCCTGATGCCAAAAGATGATCGTTTAAATCCCACTTAACTTCTAAAATTCCACCAGGTAAGTACACCTTGATGATTTCATTAGGAAGCACTTGTCGTCTAACAACGGCACTCGCAACCGCAGCAGCCGTATTCGTTCCACACGCGCCTGTAAAACCAGCTCCACGCTCATAAGTTGTTAATTTTAATTCGTGATCATTTATGACAGTTAACATTCCAACATTGACATCGTAACGCTTTGATAAGCGCCCCATTTCCTCGTAAAAGGTATGATGATCTTCATCCGTGTATATAATAAAATGAGGATTTCCCATCGAAATCATATCCACCATCCAAATGCCGAATGATGTTTCAATTTCTTTACAATACTTTGTGACATCACTTTTAAGGCTCAGTGGTTCATAAGGTTCAGTTAACATATGTGCAAGTCCTAAGTCTACTGTGATGACATCTTTATCATGTGTTAACGTGGAAATATTAGCATCTGTTTCGACTAAGATTTGATCTTGATTAAAACGGTCAATTTCCATTAAATATCGACCTATGAGCCGTAATCCATTTCCGCATGTTTTAGCTCTAGATCCATCTTTATTATAAATCATCATTTTTACATCTGCTATATCAGAGGGGGTTAAAATGATGATACCGTCCGATAAAATTCCGGTACTTGCATCCGTTATTTTAAGTGCTAATTGTGACCAGTCCATATTACTTTTAGGTTGTTCTAGCAGGTTGATAATGAGGTAGTTATTACCTAGTGTAGATAGCTTAGTAAAAAAAAAGGTAGCCAAATTGATTCCTCCTTAAGTATATCTGTTTACTTTTTCACTTACCCGTTTTATAATTTAACTAATTCATAATGAGGTGATAGCAGTGAACGAAACAGAAAAACAAATCGTTGAGATTCTTGAAAAGTTAAGACCCTATTTACAACGTGATGGTGGCGATGTTGAATACATTAAATTTGAAGATGGAATCGTTTATGTTCGAATGCTAGGAGCATGTGTTGGATGTGCTTCAATGGATTCAACATTAAAAGATGGAATTGAGCAAATTTTATTAGAAGAAGTTCCTGGTGTTATCGGCGTTGAAAATGTAGATGAATTTTAATTCAATATAAAAAAGAGGTCCTCTATTATTCTTATTCAATAGGGGCCTCTTTTTTACATTAATTTGAATATTTTGCTTCACGTTGCACCCATTCTGGTACCCTTAGTTCGATGAGTGTACTTTGGTAAACCTCATAAGGAAGTTGATAGAGAAGTTTACTATATTGCATGGCTTGCTCATATAAGGCCGGAACATCAATTTCTTCATCGGCTCTTAGGTTATACAGGGCGTCATAAAACTGAGTCGGAAAATAAAGCCGTGCATAAAGAAGTTGCCATTCTTCTTTAGTCAATGGATTAACCTGATTTATAATTTGAACAAAGGTACGAACTTGATTCAAATCGAGATTCATTAAGTAAAGATGACGAATATATTCGCAATAGCATCTTGCCTTATTATCAAGTGTCACTAACTGTGGAGAAAAAAATTCATATTTATAGGTTGTCGGTGTGAGACGCATATGGCAAAGCGAAACCAAATATTCTGTTGTTGCGATTTCATTTATAAAAGTATAAGCTTGCTCATTTAAATGAATATAATACGTAGCTAAATCAAAAAATAAAGAGCGATTCTCAGGTGGTAGCTGATCAATTAAAACATTTAGTTGTTCTTCATGAAGTTGTGTTTTGGCTAACCACCTTTGCTTTAATTCGCTCGCTAATGGATAGGGTTTAGGATAAATGACAGGAATATTCAATGTTTTAATATCGACATATTCATGTAAGGGTGTCATAGATTCTAAGACATAGTAATGCTGATTTTCAAATAGAACAGTCGTTGTATTTTCTTTAGAGAGTAGCACACGTTGAGTTGAACTATATTGTAAAAGTTGTAGAAGATGGAAAAAAACTGTATTCTTCTCTTTTCCAACTGATATAATATATATATATCGGTCACCAAAGTTTGTATAATAGATATCATTCAACTGTTCTAAATGATCGATATGGAGTTGATAGTACCAATTAATTAGCTCCTTCATTCGAATCATCCTCTAATTTTAAGATAGGTATCTAATCTATATCTATGCTAGTGTGATATATAAATATGATAATTGAAGGGATGAAAATAAAATGGATCAAAAACAATTAACAGATTTAACTATTCAAAGAATTAAAGATAGAGGCGTTACATTAGAACAAATTGCAGAGCTTACACACTTTTTACAAGTCTCTTACTGTAAAGAATTAACATTAGAAGAATGTCTTGAAAATGTTAAGGCTGTTTTAGGAAAACGTGAAGTTCAAAACGCTGTTTTAACAGGAATTCGTCTAGATGAATTAGCAGAGATGAAATTATTAGAAGGACCGCTACAAGAGATGGTTGATACAGATTACTCCTTGTACGGAATTGATGAAATTTTAGCCTTCTCTATTTTAAATGTCTATGGTTCAATTGGTTTTACTAATTATGGATATATTGATAAATTAAAACCAGGTATTTTAGGAGAAATTGATGCTAAGGGAAAAGGTGAAGGATGTTGTCAAACATTTATGGATGATTTAATAGGAGCGATTGCAGCGGCAGCGGCTAGTCGTATCGCGCATCGTCGGGTAGGAAAAGCTGAAGTTGAATAATCAATTGGTTTAGAGGGGAGAGATTATTGTGTGGTTCAATTATGCACTCGAAGCAGCCATATTAGCTAATTTATTGGCACAAATCGTCAAAGTACCAATTCGTGTTCTTACAAAAAAAGAATGGAGTCCACGCTTATTAATCTCAACAGGTGGTATGCCAAGTTCACATTCAGCATTTGTGTCTGCCTTAGCAACGGCAGTTGGAGTGACAGACGGTATACATTCCACAACATTTGCTATCTCATTTTGTTTTGCAGCCGTGGTTATTTTTGATGCCATGGGAATTCGTCGCCATGCGGGTCAACATGCTGCTATGTTAAATCAGTTATTAGATGATTTAATGAAAAATGGTGATTTTTCAATTTTTCAAAATCCAAGTTACCAAAAAAGATTCAAAGAGTTACTGGGACATGAGCCTCTTGAAACATTTGCGGGAACATTATTTGGGATTTTTATTGCTTTTGTATACGCTATGATGATAGGTATTATTTAATAAAATAATTTGTATAAAAGTTGTTTGTGACACAACTTTTAGTTATAATTTAAGTACGATTTTAAAAGAGAGGTGAATCAGATGGCAGAACAAATTTTTGATTTAACAATTATCGGTGGAGGACCGGTTGGAATTTATGGAGCCTTTTATGCTGGGATGCATGGAATGAGCATTAAAATTATAGATGCACTTCCTGAGCTTGGGGGGCAATTAGCGGCATTATATCCTGAAAAATACATCTATGATTTACCAGGTCATCCTAAAATTAAAGCAGGAGAAATGGTAGAACAATTATTAACTCAGATGAATCAATACCAAGATAAAATTGATATTGTAACAAACACGACAGTAGAAACAGTTGAAAAATTAGAAGATGGAACATTTAAAATTTGTACGAATCAAGAGTGCCATTATTCACGCTCTGTGATTATCACAGCTGGAAACGGAGCCTTTACACCACGTCAATTAGATGTACCAAATGCAGATGATTTTAATAATATTCATTATTTTGTTTCAAGTATGGATCGTTTTAAAGGGAAAGATGTCATCATTTTTGGTGGTGGCGATTCGGCAGTAGATTGGGCCTTAATGCTTGAGGGTGTTGCAAAAACAGTAAAAATTGTACACCGTCGTGATGATTTTAGAGCCCATGCTGCTAGTGTTGATCGATTAAAATCATCTACGGTTGAGATTTTAACGCCATATGTTGCAAAAAGTTTACAAGGTGAAAATAATCAAGTAACTGCTGTTGAGTTAACAAACTTGACAACAAATGCAACAGAAAAAGTAAATGCAAATGAAGTCATTGTTTTATTTGGATTTATTTCGTCACTTGGACCAATTAAAGATTGGGATTTAGAACTTGATAAAAATGCTTTATGTGTTAATCATCGTCAGCAGACAAGTGTTTCAGGAATTTATGCAGCGGGAGATGCTTGTACGTTCGATGGAAAAATTAAAATGATTACCACTGGATTTGGCGAAATGGTAGTTGCTATTAATGCTGCTATTCAATATGCTTATCCAGAAAAAGTTCATCGTCATAAACATAGCTCAGCTCTTGTTAAATAAAAAAAACGTCCGATTGGACGTTTTTTTTATTTAATTAGATGATAGGGGTGATAGACAAAAAATTAATAATCATTCAAATTATTATCAATATATAAGATTTTTTGAATGTTGTCATGGGTTAGTAGAGATTTTTAATTTTATTGAATATTTTTTTGTCCTTTTCATTTAAAAAATTTCACAAAGCGATTTTCTGGAAAAAAGTTTATGATATAATGTAAGGGTATGTATGAACTGAGGTGTAAATGATGAAAATCAAGGAAGGGAGTATCGTACGAGGAAAAGTTACAGGTATCCAGCCTTATGGAGCGTTCGTTCAATTGAGTGAAGATTGTAATGGTTTAATTCATATCTCGGAGTTGTCGGACGGATATGTTAAAGATATTCGTGATTTTGTTCATATTGGGGAATTTATTGATGTAAAAGTTCTTAAATTTAATTCTGAATCTTTACAAGCACGATTAAGTTTAAGAGGTGTTGCTAATAATAATTACCGGTATAATCGTATGAAGGCATCTGACTTTGAGACATCAAATGGATTTGCACCACTAGCACAACAATTACCCATTTGGATTCGAGATTCACTCGAGAAAATTGCAAGGGTTAACAAGGAGGATTAGCACAATGGGAAAATTCTTATCATTTAACTATGAAAATGCATCTTCATTCGTTGCATCACATGAATTAGAATATGCAAAAGAATTAGTACAAGTATTACACAATCGTATTCATGAACAAACAGGTGCAGGAAATGATTTTTTAGGATGGGTTGACTTACCTGAAAATTATGATAAAGATGAGTTTGCTCGTATTCAACAAGCAGCAGCTAAAATTCAATCTGATTCAGATGTTTTATTAGTTATCGGAATCGGTGGATCTTACCTTGGAGCGCGCGCTGCAATTGAAGCATTAAACAACCATTTCTATAATTTACAAAATAAAGAAGAACGTAAAGCTCCACAAATCATTTTTGTTGGACATCATATTTCTTCAACGTATGTTCAAGAGTTAGTGGATTACTTACAAGATAAAACTTTCTCAATTAATGTTATTTCTAAATCTGGTACAACAACTGAACCTGCTATCGCTTTCCGCGTATTTAAAAAATTATTAATTGAAAAAGTTGGACGTGAAGAAGCAAATAAGCGTATTTACGCAACAACTGATGCAGCTAAAGGTGCTTTAAAAACTTTAGCGACGAGCGAAGGATATGAGTCATTCATCGTTCCAGATAATGTTGGTGGACGTTTCTCAGTTTTAACAGCTGTAGGTTTATTACCAATTGCTGTAAGTGGTGTTAACATTGAAGAAATGATGCGTGGAGCAAATGATGCGCGTGTTGAATATGCTAATCCAAATTTAGCTGAAAATGAAGCATATCAATATGCTGTTATTCGTAATGCATTATACTCAAAAGGTAAAACAATTGAGATGTTAATTAACTATGAACCATCATTATTATACTTCAATGAATGGTGGAAACAATTATTCGGAGAATCTGAAGGTAAAGATCAAAAAGGTATTTTCCCTGCTGCAGCGTCATTCTCAACAGATTTACATTCAATGGGACAATATATTCAAGAAGGACGTCGCGATATCTTTGAAACAGTTATCAATGTTGCTAAGCCGAAATTTGAAGTAACACTTGAAGCTGAAGAAACAGATTTAGATGGATTAAACTATTTATCAGGAAAAACAATCGACTTCGTTAATAAAAAAGCATTCCAAGGAACATTATTAGCTCATGTTGATGGTGGAGTTCCAAATTTAATTGTTGATGTTCCTGAATTATCAGCATATAGTTTTGGATACTTAGTTTACTTCTTTGAAAAAGCTTGTGCAATGAGTGGATATATCTTAGGTGTTAATCCATTTGATCAACCAGGAGTAGAAGCGTACAAGAAAAATATGTTTGCTTTACTTGGAAAACCAGGTAACGAAGAATTAAAAGCTCAGTTAGAAGCTCGTTTAAAATAAGGTAATACCAATGTTTATAGGACTTTCTCAACTTTTTGAGGAAGTCTTTTTTTGTATCATATTTTGTGTTGATGAAGGTAGGAAAAGTTAATTTGCGACCATTTTGCGACCATTTTTTATTTTTGGTCGCAAATTTAAATGTTTAGGTTAGATTCAAATTTTGCAATGGCCTCTGCTTCCGTTTTTTGTGTCACGTGACTATAGACATTTAAAGTGGTACTAATGTCACTGTGACCCAGCCGTTCTTGAATGACTTTAATATTCACATCGGATTCAAGGAGCAGGGTGGCGTGAGTGTGACGTAGATTATGGAATTTAATTGGGATATTGAGTCGTTTACTAATCCGATTGATTTGTGTTGAGAAACGCTTGGGATTGATCGGGGTTCCATCTTCATTTGAACAAACAAAATCATGTTCTGTGTAGTAATACTCAGCGTAAAGTTGTTTATTTTGATTTTGTTTGTCTTTCCACTGTTGTAGTTCAGTTATTAATTTTTGAGTCATCAAGATGGTTCTAATACTCGATTTAGTTTTGGTTTGAGCTAAAGAAACCCCTTCACCATCTTTTGCTAATAGGGATTTATTAAAGGTTATTTTACGAGTTTCAAAATGAATGTCGTCCCATGTCAGAGCTAAAATTTCACCACGTCTAGCACCCGTATGTAATGAGATGATGAATGGAATGTAGTAACGCGTGTTAGAGATATCATCCAGTATAATCTTTAAGTGTTCGGTGGTGATAATTTCTAAATTTTTTTCGACTTTAGAGTAGTGTAGTTCTAACTGGTGCATGGGATTGAATAAAATTAAGCCTTGTTTTATGGCTAATTTAAAGGTTCCGTTTAAGATGTTTCGAATGGCATTGATATAACTATCTGATAATGCTTTTTGCTTAGTCGTAAAAAAGGTTTGTAAGGTATCCGCTTTAATATTGTTTAATTTTAAGAATCCTATTTCTGGATTAATGTGTAATCTGATGGCTCTTCTATACAAATCAAGCGTATTGTATCGTAACTTTATTTCAGCTACATTTTCCATCCAATAGTTGATGTATTCTTCAATGGTATAAGTCGTAGCGGCTTGAACCAGTCCTTGTTTTTCAAAAATGACAAGCGCCTCACGTAAGGCATGTTGCGCGTCTTTTTTGGTTTTAAATCCTCCTTTTTCTTTTTTCTTATAAGTTCCATCCTGCTTATACTTATAGTAATAACTCCAAGTTGATCCACGCTTATAAACAGAACCTTTCACAATGATCAAATCCTTTCGTCATGATTTGTTTTATCCGTTTTAATGCAAATTTGGGTGTCACGTTGAAGTTTTTAGATAGGTCGTCAACTAAAGTATCAGAAGATAAGTCCGCCACGGCTAGTAAGTGTTGTGGGATAGCTAGAAGGAGGGTGAGATGATCGACTTTTGTTTTGAATGCTTCAACATGGTGTAAGTGTGTTGAGGTGGTGTCGTAGATGAGGTACTGCGCGAGGAGATGAAAGAAGTCTTCTCGTTGTGTTTGTTTATCTAAACGGTTGTCTAAGATGAATAATTGCATCGCATGATTGAGATAGATTTTAGAGTGCTGGTTATCGAAATGAAGATTAAAATTTAAGGCATCACTGATATAAAACATATTTAAACAGGTTAACTTGTCTACCCCAATAGACAGGTAAAAATCGTTAATCATTCTCTCTGTATTTTTCATTTAATCCCCCATGATTATTTTTTTTAGTAGACCTCTATAAAATAATAAAGAGCTTATAGGAGGCAAGACGTTCTAATAAAGTGATATCGTTTCAAGGTTTCTCCTCCAATTTTTGAATTTTAAGTAAAGTAGTAAGCGTTTACTTTTTGGTGTAAAAAAATTTAACCCTTTAAAAGGGAAATTTTTATTTCTTTTGGTTTTTGACGAGTTCGACAAGGGTTTTTAGTTTTTCAAAGTCTTCTTCATCAAAGTCGCTTATGTCTTTGAAGAGGACAACTGCCTCATCTCCAAATGTATCTTTAATTTTATTGACGGTGTTAACTAGGTGATTTTCAGGAATGGCAGGTGAAGATTCACCAACTAGATACTCTAAAGAAACATTGAATAGGTTCGATAGCTCTTTAAGTGTTTGGATATCAGGTATACGTCGTCCATGTTCCCAGTTATTAATGGTTTGTTTAGATAAATTCATCTTATTAGCTAATTCGACTTGAGTCCAACCGTGTTTATTGCGTTCAACGCGGATTTTTGAACCAATTCCGTTCATAATGCACCTCCTAGATTACGACTAATTATACACTATATGAATACTTTTTAGTTAAAAGTATTCATATAGTGTATTTTTTTGGAGTTAAATGTTGACAGTATTCGAAATGTGTACTATTATAACGAATAAGTAGTATTCATAAGGAATACTGGAGAAACGGGGGGACTAATGTTGAAACATAATATGCTCAAAAATGTTCGTAAGAGTAAGGGCCTAACGCAAGATAGGGTAGCCCGGGAATTGAATATTTCTCTTTCACACTATAAGAGCATGGAGAATGGTATTCGAAATGTAACACTAATGAATGCTCGTAAGTTATCATTGTTGTTTGAAAAAAATATAGAGGATATTTTTTTTGAACAATAGTACACGTAACGAATACACGCGAACACAATATTAATAGTTTTGTTAAATTCTCATTTTATATACGTCTTTAAAAATGAAAATTTAAAAAAAGGGGGAAGAGTGATGGAATCTAAAAAATTAAGTGGGACACGAGAAGTTATACAAGTCATTCATAATCAAGATGTTTTAGGTAAACCGTTTAAAATTTATGGAACAGCAAAGAAGCCCATGTTTTTAGCAAAAGATGTAGCGGAGTGGATTGCGTATGATACCAGTTCTTTAAATAAGATGTTAAAGAATGTAGAAGATGAGGAGAAGGTGAACGGAATTATCTTCCGAGAAGGTCAACATCGTGAGATGTGGTTTTTAACAGAAGATGGGGTATATGAAGTTCTCATGCAATCACGAAAACCGATCGCTAAGGCTTTCAAAAAAAAGGTGAAAGAAATTTTAAAAGAGATTCGCAGGCATGGCATGTATGCACGGGATGAACTTTTAGATAATCCCGATTTACTCATTCAGGTTGCGAGCAAATTAAAAGAAGAACGTGAGATGAGGAAGCAACTTGAACTAAAGATACAGGCACAAGCACCCAAGGTCTTATTTGCAGATGCCCTCACAATCAGTCAGTCATCTATTTTAGTGGGGGAGCTTGCTAAGTTAATTCATCAGAATGGGATTTCAATCGGTCAAAACCGTTTGTTTACCTGGTTGCGGGATCATGGGTACTTGATTAAGAAGCGAGGGAGTGATTACAATATGCCAACGCAACGTGCCATGGATTTAGGGTTGTTTGAAATCAAAGAGGGAACACGGATTCATTCAGATGGTCACGTTAGTATCACCAAGACGTCTAAGGTGACGGGGAAGGGACAAGTCTATTTTATTAATAAATTTTTAGAAAATAAGCTAGTTAAAGGGGAGTTATAAGATGGCAAAAGTAGAAGTAGCAGTGAAAGATAAAAAATTAATTACATTAGATGAAGCCGCAGCGTTATTAAATACGTCTGTTCCAACGGTACGTAAGTTAGCGAATGTGGGATTAATTCCATTTTTAAGATTAGGAACGGGGATTCGAATTAAAATGGCTGATTTAGATGGATTTTGTGAAGGGTTAACGTATAAGAAATTTGATTTGGATACATTAGAAATTATTGATCTTTTACCAACAGATATTAGCGCATAAGAAATTCAAGGGGAGAATGGGATGACGTTTATTTGGTTTAGGGTGGCGATTCGAGTGATGATGGTAATGGGGGGAGCTTATGCTTTATTTCATTTACTGATGACGGTGGTGGGGGCAAACTTGATAGGAAGTAAGACGTTAAGTTTAAATCTATCTGAATTAGAGAAATTGAGGTGTGATATTGAGGGGGCTGTTAGTGATTATGTGAATGGGTATGTTGAAGGGAACGGGTATAGTTTCCCTTTATCACTCTATCGCTTAAATGAAGCCTTTGGGGAGGTTATATGTGATGATTTTTTAATGGAATACATGGAGCATCAGGTAGAGATAGATAAGCGTGTTGATTCGTTTCAGGTCATTGAGGGGCAACTTGTTTTAGAGGTGAATGCGATGGTGCTAAAAGAAAGATATGCAAAAAAAGTATTGGAGTGGAAATGTGAGGGACAGTGGGATCGCATTGACTATTACAGTCGTTTGGAAAGAAGCCAAGGCGTGAGAAAGCCTTAAAATAGTGAGGGGAAGCTTCCCTTTAACGAACTTGTATAAGGTATTAACAAGTCGTTTATTGTAATGATTTGTTGAATTTCTAATCAATGGGTGGGGAGATTGTGTTGAAACATAAGGTGTTTGATCATTACGATTATGAAAGTTTTTATGATAAACGATTCGATGAGTTAAGTGGGGAATTTCTAGATCAGGTGGTGAAGCCAGCAAAGGGGATTGCTTACACAACTGCTATGATTCAAGCAGGGAATCAGTTAGAAATCGAAATCTATCCTTCTTTTAAACAGGCCATCCCAGAGATGATTAAAAGATTTAATGGGAAGAAAGGGAATAGAACGACTGAGAGTCAAAAAAATTTGAATGACCGTAATGCGAAGAAAAAGTTGATTCGGTTAGTTCATGAGAATTTTTATAGTGGGGATTATTGGTGCACCTTAACGTTTAAAGAAGAACCTGAAGATTTAGAACGGGCTGAAAAATTAAGTCAAAATTTTTTTAGACGGATCAATCGATTGAGAAAGAAAAAGGGGCTCGAGAATGCGAAGTATGTTTATGTGATTGAGGAGGGAACGTTTGGGACCGAGCGATTTCATTTACATCTCATCATAGATAACGGATTGAGTAAAGACGAGATAGAAGAAAAGTGGGGATTAGGGGCTACCACGCTTCGGACTCTTAATTACTACAAAGAAGAAAATTTTATTGGGGTTTGCAAGTATATGATGAAAGATGAAGAGACATATAAGCGAACGGCTTTTAGGTTAAAGGGGAAACGTCGATGGGGAAGCAGTAAGGGAAATTTAAAGGTTCCAAAACCATCGAAAAATCGAACGAAGATGAGTAAGAAAAAAGTCATGGAGATGGTGTTACATCAAGATGGCATTGCTGAAAAGTTAGAACGAGAATATTTCAATCATCAATTTAAAGAAGTGGAAATCAGATACAACGATTGGAACGGATTGTTTTATATTTATGCACGGATGCAAAGTAAAAAGCCGAGAAGGCGGTTATCCGAACGTAGAAGTCGAACCTAGCAGTCAAAATTTACGGAGAAAATTTTGTGATGCTAAGAGAATTGATGGGTTCCCTAGCACACGTAGCAACGCTCGTGTATTTTCTCAATTGCTAGGGTAATAAGTGGATGCCGTACGAGGCTAGATTGAGACGGATGAGAGTGAGGAGATGAAAGAATGGAATTTAATTCATTTGATTTGGAAGTGTTAGGAGAAATCCAACGAATTCTTAGGCTATTAGGTGAAAATCAGTTAGTTGCAATGGAACAAAGGAATCGAGCATCGTTTTGTGAGAAGTATTGCCACCAATTACAGCGACGAGTGAAGCAACAGGTGATAAATGAACAATCGTAATTTCATCTTTATCTTGTAGCGGGATGTAAAAATGAGAACTCAGGGGGAGTTAGGGTGACTTTAGAAGAGTATCTTCGGTGTAACCAGATGAAACTATCCACGTTTGCTAATCAATATCAGCTTAATTATCATCGACTTTTTCGTGTGACACAGGGAACTGTTACACGAGATAAGGCCATTAAACAGGTATTTGAACGGTTAAACATTATGAATTGTAGTGAAGGTAAAGAGGGAGAGCCTAATACGTCGTTTATGACACAGGAACGTGTGTGTATTAGTTGTGAGCGTGCGGGGGAAATTTATTGCTACTATTCTCATCAGTTGCGAGAGCTTGAGGAGTATTTATTGCAGCAAGGTATCCCCTATTATGTGAGGAAAGTAAAGGATTATTGGATGATTAAGTATGATAAGGAGGCAGAGAGATGATGAACAATATTATTTTAGTGGGGCGAACCACACGAAATATTGAGTTAAAAGAAAATAGAAATCGCACTCATTATGTGCAATTTACCTTAGCGGTGAATCGTCCGTATAAGGATGAACAGGGTAGACAACAGGCTGATTTTATTCCTTGTGTGGCATGGAATAAAACGGCCGAAACCCTTTCGAAGTATGTTTCAAAAGGGAATCTGATTGGAGTTGAAGGGCGATTACAGGTACGAAGTTATGAGAATGGGTCCCCTGCGCTAAGTAGCGAAGCTCTTAGCCATCCTCAATCGGTAGGGAAAAAAGCGGGTGTCCGTCAATATCTATCAGAAGTCGTAGTCAATCGATTAACCTTTTTAGAGTCTAAAAAAAGTAGTGCTAGTCCTGAACCCGTAGAGCCTTTTAATCATCAAGGCTATTCTTCCATAGAAAGTCACGCTAATCCATTTGACCCCAATTTCTCTAATCCACCAATGCAGTCACCTAAATCAAACTACGATAATCCTTTTGAGACTGCGACAACATTAGCTGGAGGGTTAAAGGCAATGAATCAAACTGGCGTAAGTTCTATTTCGGTGAGTGACGATGATTTACCTTTTTAAGTAGAACTTTGTGATGACCTGTAGCAGATGAATGAGAGGATGGCATGGATGCTCAGTAGAGAGATTGTTTTGAAGAGATAGGGCTATACGTGTATAGCGATTTGAGACCTCGGTAAATGTTTGGACTATTTAACAACTATAGTTGATCTGTACGGACTTTGTTCTTGGTTATGTGGCAAACTCCCCGAGTTTGCAAGGGGATTTAGGGTTCTTGTGATGTGCGATACACATACACGGGGATATAAGGTAGTGGATGGTGTTTTTGAATGAGGGTCTAACTGGGATGAAAATGTAAATGGACGTATACTGGTAGTGTAACCCTCATAAATGTTACACGATACCACACTCACGTTAGATTTTAACAAATGAGAGATAGAGCGTTAGGTCATGTGTGGAGAACCTAACGTTCAACTGTTTTTGGCCATTCACATGAATGGCTTTTTTTATAAGCAAGTATGAAAGGGGAAGAAAAGATGGAAGACAAATTAAGGGGAAGATACGATAAGGCTCATCATGCAAGAGAGGAGTTGCCGGATGAAGTTAAAAATCTTTATGAGGCGATTGCCTGGCATTTAGAAGGGGCGGGGATTTTAAGTAATTTGGATATCGATTTAATTGAAATGACAGCTTATTCGATTTATCGAATGCGACAAGCGAGGGAAGCGCTAGATAAAGAAGGACTCTTGATTAAAGATGGGGAAAAGTTCATTAAAAATCCTGCGACAAATATTGAAAAAGACTATCAAAAAATGTTTTGGCAAGGCTGTGCGCAGTTAGGTCTTAGTCCAGTTAGTCGCGCTAAACTGAGTAAATAATAGTTTAATGAGGAAAGGAGGGAGAGGATAATGATTGGAACAAAGGTATTAGAGATCTTTTCACATGAAATCGTGATTCCAGTAGAGGGAATAACCCTTATCGTATTTCTCATGATTTCCGATATTCTCAGTGGAATATTTAAAGCGATCGCAACCAAGCGGGGCATTAATTCAACCGTGGGAACAAATGGATTGATTAGGAAAGCAGGGGTGTTGTTGGCATTATTAGTTTTTATCGTGGTGGATTCTCTAGTTGAATTGAACTTAGTCAGTATCATTCCAGGGGAGATATTAGAAGTATTTAAACTAGATCAAGTACGCATTGGATTAAGTACCATCATGCTCTGTTTTTTTGGACTGTTTGAATTAAGTAGCTTATTTGAGAATTTAGGAGAAGTCGGAGTCCCATTACCGCAGTTTATAACAAAGTTTATTGAACGATTAAAAGTAACCTTAGAGGGGGAAGAGTAATACATGTATACCTATAAACAACAGTTCGTATCTAAAGATAAATATCCAATTAAATGCCCATATCCTATGAAAGTATCGTATATCACGGTACACGATACAGGGAATAGTGGCTCGGCTGTAAACGAAATTAAATATATGGTCACCAATAATCATCAAGTATCCTTTCATCTTGCAGTCGATGAAGCTGAAGTGATTCAAGGTCTACCTTTGGATCGTAATAGTTGGGCTTGTGGGGATGGAGGTGAAGGCACTGGAAACCGCAAAAGTATTAATGTAGAGATTTGTCGTCCCACTCATGTGAATCAATCTTTATACAGGAGAGCAGAGGAGAACGCGGTTTATGTAGTAGCGAGGTTACTGTATGAGAATCAGTTATCGATTGAAAAACTAAAAAAACATCAGGACTGGTCGGGAAAAACATGTCCTAATTTTTTAATAAAAGAAGGGCGTTGGAATCATTTTAAAGAGCGTGTGAATACGGTCTTAAAGGCGATTCGTAATGGGGAGTGTTCTTCTGAGTTAAGTAGCGGGACAACAGATGTTACGATCTCTCATTCACCGTATTCAGTTGGAGATAAGGTTAGAGTCCTTGCATCAGCTAAACACTATGTGACTGGGGAAGTAATAAAAGATTTTGTTAAAGGACCAATCTATGAAATCATGCGAATTCACGATGATAAATTATTGTTATCTGAGATTGTTTCCTGGGTATATAGTCATGATGTCGAAAAGGTGAGTGTGGATTCTAACACAATGCCTGCAACAGATATCCCATTTTTAGTCGAGATTATTTGTGATCAATTACACATCAGACATAATCCCGATTTTAATTCCGTCGTGGTTGGAGCTGTCAAACGTGGGGAGGTGTATACCATTATCGAAGAAGAAAATGGACTGGGTAAACTTAAATCGGGTGTTGGGTATATCAGTATGAATGAGAAATATATTAGAAAGAAATAAAATGCAGGGTCTCGTCCCCACCATTAAAAATCTAAAAAAGATATTGGCTATTAAGTCAATATCTTTTTTAGATTTTTAAGTATTTAAATTATCATATACATTATACATAAATTTATCTTTTGAAGGTGACTTGAAGGTTGTAGACTGTTACAATGAATTTAATGAAAATGAAATTAGAAGAGGTGTTCAAGTTAATAAAGGCAAACTAGATGCACTTAATACGGAAAAAATAGGGCTTATTACCTAATATCTAAAAGATTAGTAAAAGCTTATATAAAAAAGCTATAATATATCTTGTAAAAAATAGGAGGAAATAACACATGATTACTGGAGAATTAAGAAGTAAAGTAGATAAAATATGGGAAACCTTCTGGACTGGAGGACTAACAAATCCACTAGAAGTAATAGAACAATTTACATACCTATTATTCATAAAAGGACTAGACGAAGTAGAAACAAAAAACGAAGCAGAAGCAATACTTTTAGGAGTACCTTACGATAGAATATTTAACGACGAACAACAACATCTAAGATGGAGTAAATTTGCAAACGAAGGAAATGCAGAAAAAATGTATGACATAGTACAAAATGAAGTATTCCCTTTTATCAAAAAACTACATGGAAACAAAGAATCAGCCTATGCAAAATATATGGGAGATGCAATCTTTAAAATACCAACTCCACTTATGTTATCTAAAATAGTTGATGGTATAAACAACATAGACTTAAAGAAAGATAAAGATACAAAAGGTGACTTATACGAATACTTACTATCAAAAGTTGCAACAGCAGGAACTAATGGACAATTTAGAACACCTAGACACATTATAGACATGATAGTAAAACTTATGAAACCAACACCAGAAGATATAATAGTTGACCCAGCGGCAGGGAGTGCGGGGTTCTTAGTATCATCACAACAATACTTAAGAGATAACCACCCTAACTTATTCTTAGTACAAGGCTTAAAAGAGCATTTTAACAACCACATGTTCTATGGATTTGATATGGATAGAACGATGCTTAGAATAGGTGCTATGAACATGATGTTACATGGTGTTGATAACCCTAATATAGAATACAAAGACTCATTATCAGAGGTCAATACGGACAAAGATAAATACACCTTAATCCTTGCTAACCCACCATTTAAAGGAAGTTTAGATTATGAAGCAGTAAGTGCAGATTTATTAAAAGTAACTAAAACAAAGAAAACTGAATTATTATTCTTAGCCTTATTCTTAAGAACTTTAAAAGTAGGTGGAAGATGTGCTTCAATTGTGCCAGATGGAGTATTATTTGGAAGTACAAAAGGGCATAAGGATATAAGAAAAGAAATCGTAGAAAATCATAAACTAGAAGCTATAATCTCTATGCCAAGTGGAGTGTTTAAACCATATGCAGGGGTATCAACTGCTATAATGATATTTACAAAAACTAATGCGGGTGGAACTGATAAGGTATGGTTCTATGATATGAAGGCAGATGGATATTCTTTAGATGATAAGAGAGCTGAAATAGAAGATAATGATATCAATGATATAATTGAAAGATTTAATAATCTTGATAAGGAAGTTGACAGGAAAAAGACTGAGCAAAGTTTCTTTGTTGATGTAGAGGAAATAAGAGAGAACGAATATGATTTAAGTATTAACAAGTATAAAGAGATCGTTTATGAGGAAGTAGCTTATGATGCACCTGTAGTGATTATGAATAGAGTGAAAGAGCTTGAGAAAGAGATAACTATTGGACTAGAAGAATTAGAAAGGATGCTAGAGGTGTAGGATATGGAGTTTAAGAAATTAGGAGATATATTTAAAATATCATCTGGTGGAACACCAAGTAAAAAAAATAATGAGTATTATGAAAATGGAGATATAGCTTGGGTCAAAACTGGTGACTTAAAATCTAAATATATACAGGAAAGTTCGGAATACATAACAGAACTAGGTTTAGAAAATTCATCTGCAAAATTATTTCCAAAAAAAACTGTTTTAATAGCTATGTATGGAGCAACAATAGGTGCTACTTCTATCTTAAAAATTGATGCAACGACTAATCAAGCGTGTGCAGCTTTTTTACCTAATGATGAAGTTATACCAGAGTATTTATATTACTTTTTTAAAGCAAATTATGAAAAAATAGTAAACCTAGGTGTTGGTGGAGCTCAACCAAATATATCAGCTACAATTTTAAAAGATATAAAAATACCATATATAAATTTAAATGAACAAAGTAAAATAGTAGAAGTTTTAGATAAAGCTCAGGAGTTAATAGATAAAAGAAAAGAGCAAATAGAAGCATTGGATGAATTAGTTAAGTCAAGGTTTATAGAGATGTTTGGTGACACTAATGATTATGTTTCTGTTTCTGAGTATATTGAATCATTAACCGCAGGTAAAAGTTTGGCTGGAGAGTTTGAATGTTTAAATAAAGTTTTAAATACAGGAAGTGTAAGTTACGATTATTATGATGAAACACAAGTTAAGAACTTACCATTAGATTACGTACCTAAAAAAGAACATTTAGTAAATGAAGGTGATGTGTTAATTAGTCGTATGAATACAGCTGAATTAGTTGGAGCAACAGCATATGTATGGAAATCAAAAGAAAACATATATATTCCAGATAGATTGTGGAAAGCTAACTTTAAACCAAATGTAAATCCAATTTTTGTGTGGCAATTATTAATTCAAAGAAGTACTAAAGAGCAAATACGAAAAATTGCATCTGGTACAAGTGGAAGTATGAAAAATATTTCTAAATCAGGATTGTTAGGTATAGAAGTTATTAATGTTGATATTAATAAACAAAATGAATTTGCAGACTTCGTTAAACAAGTAGACAAATTAAAATCTCAAATGGAAACTAGCTTAAAAGAATTAGAAGCTAACTTTAACTCTTTAATGCAAAAAGCCTTTAAAGGAGAACTATTTTAACATATAAGTAAGGGGGAAAGGATTTTGAGCAATTTTGAGTTTTTACTAAACAAGAAAAACTTTAATAGTTTTAGCAATGCATGTTTAGAAGCAGAAAAAAGTATAGTAGTAAGTCCCTCAACTTGTGCAACTATCACAAGAAGGGCTTTAGAATTAGCTGTTAAATGGCTATATGCAAATGATAGTGATTTAAGACTACCTTACCAAGAAAATCTTAGTTCGCTAATTCATAGTAATAGTTTTATAGATCTTATAGATTATGATATGTTACCAATGCTTAAATATATAGTTAAGCTAGGTAACGTATCGGTTCACACCAATCAAATAATAGAAAGAGAAGAAGCAATACTAGCTCTTCATAATTTACATCAATTTGTTAGTTGGATCGATTACTGTTATGCAGATGAATACACTGCAACAGACTTTGATGAAAGTTTATTACTTCAAGGTGAAGAAAAAAGAACAAGACCAGAAGAGCTTAAAGACCTTTATGAAAGATTAAGCTCTAAAGATAAAAAACTTGAAGAAATGATAAAAGAAAATGAAAAGTTAAGAAAAGAGCTAACAGAAAAGAGAAAATCAAACACTGAAAACTACGATTTTAAAGTTGATGAAATAAGTGAGTTTGAAACAAGAAAAAGATATATTGATTTAGAGTTAAAACTTGCAGGATGGGAATTTAACAAAGATATTCGTGAAGAAGTTGAAGTTGAAGGTATGCCAAATGCTAGTGGTGTAGGATATGTTGATTATGTTTTATATGGTGATAACGGAAAACCTCTTGCAGTAGTTGAGGCAAAAAGAGTAAGCAAAGACCCAAAGGTAGGCTCTACTCAAGCTAAGCTTTATGCTGATTGTTTAGAGAAAAAATATAATCAAAGACCGATAAGTTTTTACACTAATGGTTTTGAAACTTTTATATGTGATGATTATTCTGAAAGAAGAGTTCATGGTTTTTACAAAAAAAGTGAACTTCAATTAATGATAGATAGAAGAATAACTAGAAAAAGTTTAAAAAATATTAAAATAAATGATAATATATCTAATCGATATTACCAAAAAGAAGCGATAACATCAGTTTGTGAAGCTTTTGAAAATAAGCAAAGAAAGGCTCTTTTAGTTTGTGCAACAGGGACTGGTAAAACTAGAACGGCAATTTCTATAGTTGATGTTTTATCAAGACATAACTGGGTTAAAAATGTTTTATTCTTAGCAGATCGAAAGGCACTTGTTAAACAAGCTAAAAACAACTTTTCTAAGTTACTTCCACATTTAGCTTTATGTAACTTATTAGATAGTAAGGATAATCCAGAAGAAGCTAGAATGATTTTCTCAACTTATCCAACTATGATGAATGCTATTGATGATACTAAGTCTAAGGATGGAAAGAGACTATTTACACCAGGTCATTTTGATTTAATTATTATAGATGAATCTCACAGAAGTGTTTATAAGAAGTATAAGTCAATATTTGATTACTTTGATTCATATTTAATAGGTCTTACAGCTACTCCAAAAGATGAGATAGATAAAAATACCTACTCTATATTTGACTTAGAAAATGGTGTTCCAACTTATGCTTATGACTATGATAAGGCAGTAGAAGATGGATACTTAGTTGATTATACTAGCATTGAGGTTAAGACTAAGGTTATGGAAGATGGGATCAAATATGATGACCTCAGTGAAGAAGAAAAGCTAGAGTTTGAAGAAACTTTTAGTGATGATGAAAGTATAGATGATGAAATAGGAAATACAGCTGTAAATGAGTGGTTATTCAATGCTGACACAATAGACTTAGTTTTAAATAAATTAATGAACGAAGGCTTAAAAGTTGAAGGTGAAGAAAAAATAGGTAAAACTATAATATTTGCTAAAAATACTAGACATGCTAAAGCTATAGTTGAAAGATTTAATATATTATATCCGCAGTATGGAAATGATTTTGCAAAGGCAGTTGACTATAGTATAGAGTATGTAGATTCTATAATTGATGATTTTTCTGATAAAAATAAAAATCCTCAAATAGCAGTTTCAGTTGATATGCTGGATACTGGTATAGATATACCTGAGATTTTAAATTTAGTATTCTTTAAGAAAGTAAGGAGTAAGACTAAGTTTTGGCAGATGATAGGTCGTGGTACCAGATTATGCCCTGATTTATTAGGTGTAGGATTAGATAAAGAGAAGTTTTTAATATTTGACTTTGGTAATAATATCGATTTCTTCAAGTTTAATCCAAAAGGATATGAAGGCGGTAAAGTTGAGACTCTTACAGAAAAGCTATTTAACTTAAAAGTTAACATAGTAAAAGAGCTTCAAGATATTAAATATACAGAAGAAAAGTATTCAAGGCTTAGAAAAGACCTATTAGACGAATTAATAACTTCTGTAAAGTCTTTAAATGAAGATAGTTATTTAGTTAGAATGCATTTAAAATATGTTGAAATTTACAAAAATGAAAGTGAATGGAATGTTATAGGAGCGGTAGCACAAGATGAGATAAAGAATCATATAGCTCCACTTATCACTTCATATGGTGATGATGAGTTAGCCAAAAGATTTGATATTGTAATGTATAGTATAGCTTTAGCATATTTACAAAATAACAATGCCACTAAGGGAATAAAGCATATCATATCTACAGCTGAAAAGCTGTCAAAATTAGGAACAATTCCACAAGTACAAACTCAAAAGCACATGATAGAAAAAGCTATGAGTGAAGAGTTTTGGGAAGGGGCAGATATATTTGAGTTAGATGAAGTACGTATAGCACTTAGAGATCTTCTTAAATATATTGAAAAGTCTAGTCAAAAAATATATTATACAAATTTTTCAGATATGATTATATCTGAAGAAACTAATAATTCTATGTATAATGCAAATGACCTTAAAGATTATAAAAAGAAGGTAGAGCATTATTTAAATAGCCATAAGGATGACTTAGCAATCTATAAGCTAAGAAACAATAAGAAGATAACTAAGCAAGATGTAGAAACTTTAGAGGATATATTATTTAAGCAATTAGGTAATGCTTCAGATTATGAAAAAGAATTTGGAAATACGCCAGTTACTCAACTTGTTAGAAAGTTAGTAGGACTTGATAGAAATGCTGCGAATGAGATTTTTTCAGAGTTTTTAAATAATGAAAGTTTTAATTCCAAGCAGATACATTTTGTTAAGCTTATAGTTGATTATGTTGTTAAGAACGGATTTATAGAGGACAATAGAGTCTTAATGGAAGATCCATTTAGAACAGTAGGTAGTATAATTGATTTATTTGAAAATCATGTTGAGGAAAGAACTAAATTGATTATGATTATAAATGACCTTAAGGAAAATACATTAAAAATAAGTTAATAACAAGAGGGTTTAGTGAATATATCCTTATCAGCGACACTCTTAATTTCTCCAAGAATTATTAAATATCTATTGATAACTATGTAATCGAAAAATTTATTATATATATACTAAAGGAAAAACAAATAAATATTTAGAATATCATCGCAATCATGTATATAAATCTTAATTAAATTATGTATATAAATCTTGGCTCAACACCAAAATTGGTTCTTGACACTTAATTCATCTATAAAAAATCGTTCA
>OLNJ01000442.1_pt1 | contig 35385 bp, 26 predicted proteins | sample 1672191 | NCBI WGS metagenome assembly OLNJ01 (sample SAMEA3136657, study PRJEB25190) | human gut metagenome | biome: human gut; feature: human-associated habitat; material: faeces | place: Austria | collected 2013
AAATAAAAAGACCGTCTACTGAAATGATTTTAAAAATCATTTCAGAGACAGCCCCATTTTTATACTATATTAAATGTTATACTCTCATAATCTTCATAGTTTACCTTCTTATAAAAACTCTTACTTAATACTAAAAGTCTATATTGCCCTTTTGAAAATGGTAAAAATGTATAGTAATTCTTCTTACTATATTCCTGAACTAAAACCCAATTATTTTCCTTCATCATGTAAAATTCATAACACACATTTTTTCCACCTTTACTAGTTACTTCAAATGTAACTTCTTCCCCAACCTTAATTTCTTTTTTGTTAGCTACAACCTTTGTGGAATTTACAGGCATTACATCTTTAACATAAATTATTACTTCTCTTTTAGAATCATATTCTTCAGTAGATTTAATATTTTTAGCATAAATACTAAAGGCATACTTACCTGGACACTTTGGTTTTACTCTAATAGCTTTATTTTCAACATATCCTGTATCTTCGACATCTTGTCCATTAATCTTAGTTACAAACCTTACTACGGTATCTGTTGTGTTCTGTATTATAGCCTCCATTTCTATAGTATCATTAACTAAATATATTTCTTTATTATTAGTTAATACATAATCAATATTAGCTGGAATATAATCATTACACTTTATATATATAGATGTAGAAGAATCAAAATCTTTAATAGAATATAAATCTTTTACCCTAACTTCTACTTCATATTCTCCCTTTTCTTTTGGAACGAAATTAATCCAATTATTTTTAATATAATCCATTTCTTCTTTTTGGATTCCATCTTTATATACTATAAATTTATAAAGAGCCTTGCATCCACCTTCACATTTAACATTTATATTAAATGGTTGATTAACAAGCGCTGCTCTTCCTTTATCACACTTAACTTCAACTATACGTACTGGTCTATCTCCTTTTTTATCTACTTGATATCCAATAGAATTTATGCTTTCATAATCACCTTTAAAAGAAATATCTTTCACTTTTAAAGTAATATTATATTTTCCTTCTTCTGATGGTTCCCACAAATATCTATTACTTCTTATATAACCACTATCTTCTGAAACAGGTCCTTCAATAATATATCTGTATACTAATTCCCTACCACCATCTACTAATGCCTCTAAATTGATTCTTGTTCCTGTAACCTGAGGTGACTCTATATCAGCCTTAAAATTTCTTATCTTTATTTTTTCATATGGCATTACATCATATACTATAAGCGCTCTATCATCATACTCCTTATTAGAGAAAATATCTCTTACATAGCATAATAGTTTATACTCACCTTCAACTTCTTCTTTAAATGACACTATTGATTTAGATGAAAAATCTTGAACACAAGTATATTTTCCTTCTTTATTAATCTTTACAAATTTATAAAGCAAAGGTCTATTTTCCTCATGATTAGTTTCAACTTTAAATATAAGTTCTTCATTTACTATCATCTTATGAGATAACAACTTAAAATCTGTTATTTCTATAACTTCTAATCCCTTAACATCTATTTTTAATCTTATATAATCATCTACATTATTAGTTGAATCAACCTTTTTACATTCAACTAATATTTCTTTATTACCAGGTTCAGTTGCAGTAAATATATACTTATTATCTGTTGAATAATCATTTAAAATTTCCCACTCATCTTTATTTTTCAGCCAAAATCTATATAAAAGTAATTCTTCTCTTCCTTTAACATTTATTAAAACTTTGTCTCCAACAGTTACTTTGTTTTTATCTATATCTACATTTTCTATTAACTTACTATCTTCAATAATATCGAATTCCAACCTTGCACTATAATCATACGGCTTTGTTGATCCTTTAACCTTTCCTTGGACAAGAATCATATGCTTTCCAGAATTTTTAGGAGTCCATTTACATATCTTTTTTTCTGAAAAGTCTTGTATTGGAGTCCATACTTTATTGTATCCTTCGATAAATTTATACTCTATATCATCTTTTATATTTAAATTAGCCTCAATATTTATATCATTATTTACATAAATAGGCCCTTTATTATCAAAATCTAATAGTAACTCCTTCATAAATTTCTCACCCCACCAAATTTCATCATTTTATTTTACATCAATTAACATAATTTCCTATTTTTAATTATACTCCTTATCCGTTGCAATAAAAATTGAAATTTGTCTATCAGAGATAAAAAAAAGAAATAACCTTTAGATATATTTCTACAGATTATTCCTTCAAATTACTTTTTATTAAAAATAATAAGTTTTTCTTCAATCTTTCATCATCTTCTGATGTTCTTTTTCTAGCATTAGGTGTTCTTCCACCAGCTTTTCTAATTTTTTGCGAGATATGTCTTTGCTCTAACATACCGCTAATATTCTCATTAGTATAAATAGTCCCTCTTGGATTTATGACATGAGCTTTTTTTCCAAGACATATTGCCGCTACTCCATAATCTTGAGAAACTACAATATCATTTTCCATACACTCATTAGATACCTTCATATCTACACTTTGAAATCCACTATCCACAATTTTCACATCACCATAATCCAAAACTATATAGTGATGTATATCACAATATACAATTAGTTCTAAGTTATAATCTTTTGCACACCTTTCAATTATTGAAATTCCAGGACATGCATCTCCATCAACTATAATCCTCATAAACTTTCCTCTTTTATTTCAATTAACCCCAGTAGTTTATAATTATCCACAAACTACTGGGGTAATATTATAATTTTTCTATATTAATTGTTAATAGAATTTAGATTACTATTTTAATCTAGCTTCTAATTCTGCTTTTAATTCTTCGTATCCTGGCTTACCAAGTAAAGCAAACATGTTTTTCTTGTATGCTTCAACACCTGGTTGATCGAATGGGTTAACTCCTAGTAAATATCCGCTTATAGCGCATGCTTTTTCAAAGAAGTAAACCATTTGTCCAAAGTAGTATGGACTTAATTCCGGAATGTTTAGTATCATGTTTGGAACTCCACCATCACAGTGAGCTAATAATGTTCCATTGAAAGCTTGCTTGTTAACGAAGTCAACAGTTTTTCCAGCTAAGAAGTTTAATCCATCAACGTTTCCTTCTGCTTCTTCTATAACTATTTCTTTGTTAGCTTTCTCTACATTAAGAACTGTTTCAAACATTATTCTTGTACCATCTTGTATAAATTGTCCCATTGAGTGTAAATCTGTTGAGAAATCTACTGCAGCTGGGAATATACCCTTTTGGTCTTTACCTTCTGATTCTCCATATAATTGCTTCCACCATTCGTTAAAGTAGTGTAAGCATGGTTCATAGTTAACCATAACTTCAACTTTCTTACCTTTATTATATAAAGCATTTCTCATTGCAGCATATTGGTAACATTCGTTTTCTTTTAATGATGGGTTTGAGTATACTTCTCTAGCATCTGCAGCTCCTTGCATCATTTCATCTATGTTAATTCCAGCAACTGCTATTGGTAATAAACCAACTGCTGTTAAAACTGAGAATCTTCCACCTACGTCATCTGGAACAACGAAAGTTTCGTAACCCATAGTATCTGCTAATCCTTTTAAAGCTCCTCTAGCTTTATCAGTTGTAGCAAATATTCTTTCTTTAGCTCCATTAACTCCATATTTCTTTTCCATGAAGTCTTTGAACATTCTGAAAGCTATTGCTGGTTCAGTTGTAGTACCTGATTTAGATATAACGTTAACTGAAACATCTAACCCTTCGATTGCTTCAAATAAATCAGTTATATATGTTGAACTTATGTTATTTCCAACGAAAAATACCTTTGGAGTCTTTCTCTTATCGCTTGATAACATGTTATAGAAGTTGTTAGTTAACATTTCTATAGCAGCTCTAGCTCCTAAGTATGATCCACCGATACCGATAACTATTAAAACATCTGAATTTGATTTTATCTTTTCAGCAGCAACTTTAATTCTTTCAAATTCATCTTTATCATAATTTACAGGTAGGTCTAACCATCCTAAGAAGTCGTTACCTGCTCCTGTTTTTTCATGAACTGTATCATGAGCATATTTAACCATACCTTCCATCATATCTAATTCTGAAAGATTAGCATATGGTTGAACTTTTGATAAATCTAAGCTTAAACCTTTATTCATTCTTTTACCTCCAAATTTTCTGGAATAATTACCATTTTAATTATATCATAAATTATTAAAACCTAATATTTTTTTCTAATATTTTATTACCTAATAAATACAAATAAAGATTTACATTTTATAAATTCTATTTACTCTATTTACTAAATATATTATATGTAAAAAAGAATTAAGTTATTAATCCAACAAAAAAGAGCTGTTCATAATAAACAACTCTTCATTAACACTATATCTTATAATCCTAAATTAGTTTTTACAGCTTCTATAGCAGCTTCATCTAATTTACTTGCTTTTCCAATTTCTCCATCAAGGTTTTTCCATACATAGTTATGTACTTCTACACCATTACTGAAGTCTCCTTCTTTCCATTTGCTTATTTCTTTATACAAATACCAATCAACTTCTTCTACCATACTCAAAGCTTCATCTATAGTTTCCATAGTAATTTTCTTTGTCCCATTTATTTTACCATCAATAGCTAATATTATAGTATTTGCCATATGATGAACATATTCATTTATTTCTATCATTCTCTGCTCATCAACAGTAATTGTGTGATTCTCATCTTGTGAAGGTTCTTCTTCAGAATCTTCTTTATTATTTCCTACAACTTGATTAGGTTCACCTTCCGGTTTGTTATATGTCGGTGCTTGAGATAAATCATAAAACTTCATTCCACTCCAAGCCATTCCACCTAAAATAATGACTATAGCTATAACAATTCCAATCGCCTTTAATACATTTGAGCCTTTGTGTTCAGATTTTTGAACAACCTTCCAATCATCACTACTGTTAACATTCTGAGCATCACTAATACTTTTTTGTGAGATTTCTTCTACTGAATCTACTACATCATTATCATTTCCATCTATTACTTTATTATCTTTATCCATTTTCTCACCTCATACCTAATTTTTCCCACATTTATACTATAAAGCACACGATATGTCATGTCAATTATTACCATAATACCTTTTACAACAAAATACTACATTTAAAAATAAAGAGAACCCCTGAAATTATTTCAATGGTTCTCTTTTGTTTGATTTAAAATTTATATTTTATGTATATTATTCAAATTCAATAGTTGCTGGTGGTTTTCCTGTACAATCGTACATTACTCTGTTAACACCTTTAACTTCATTTACTATTCTAGTTGTTACCTTTCCAAGTACCTCCCATGGAAGATCTGCTGATTCTGCAGTCATGAAATCACTAGTAGTTACAGCTCTTAAAGCTATAGCATAATCATAAGTTCTTTCATCTCCCATAACCCCTACTGATCTCATATTAGTTAATGCAGCAAAGTATTGTCCTATTTCCTTATCAATTCCTGCTTTAACTATTTCTTCTCTATAGATATAGTCAGCATCTTGAACTATTCTAACTTTTTCAGCTGTTACTTCACCTATTATTCTTATTCCAAGTCCTGGTCCTGGGAATGGTTGTCTGAATACTAAGTGTTCTGGAATGTTTAGTTCAAGTCCTGCTTTTCTAACTTCATCCTTAAATAATAATCTTAATGGCTCTATTATTTCTTTAAAATCAACATGGTCAGGAAGTCCTCCAACATTATGGTGAGACTTAATAACTGCTGATTCTCCAAGTCCACTTTCAATTATATCTGGGTAAATTGTACCTTGAACAAGGAAATCAACTGTACCAATCTTCTTAGCTTCTTCTTCAAATACTCTAATAAATTCTTCACCAATAATTTTTCTTTTAGTTTCTGGATCTTCTACTCCAGCAAGAGCTTCATAGAATCTTTCTTGAGCATTTACTCTTATAAAGTTTAAGTCATATTGACCTTCTGGTCCAAATATAGCTTCTACTTCATCACCTTCATTTTTTCTAAGTAGACCGTGGTCAACAAATACACAAGTTAATTGCTTACCTACGGCTTTTGATAAAAGTACTGCAGCTACAGATGAGTCAACTCCACCTGATAATGCACATAATACTTTACCATCTCCAACTTTTTCTCTAACTTCTTGTATTGTCTTTTCAACGAAAGAATCCATTGTCCAATCTCCAGAACAGTTACAGATATTCTTAACAAAGTTAGTTAACATCTTAGTACCTTCTTGAGTATGCATAACTTCTGGATGGAATTGAACTGCATAAAGGTTCTTTTCTTCACATTCCATAGCAGCTACTGGACATACTGGAGTGTGTCCTATTATATTAAAGTTTTCTGGAGCTCTTTCTATGTAGTCAGTATGACTCATCCAACATATAGTTGAAGATTGTACTCCATCAAATAATTTAGATTTATTATTTACAGCAACTTCTGTCTTACCATATTCACTTACAGGAGCAGTTGCAACACTTCCACCTAAAACATGAGCCATAAGTTGTGAACCGTAGCAGATACCAAGTACAGGTATTCCTAATTCAAATATAGCTTTATCACATAATGGAGAATCTTCTCCATAAACACTGTTAGGTCCACCAGTGAATATTATTCCCTTTGGATTCATTTCTCTTATTTTTTCAATGCTTAAATTATATGGATGAACTTCACAATAAACGTTACATTCTCTTACTCTTCTTGCTATTAATTGATTATATTGACCACCAAAGTCAAGTACTAATACTAATTCTTTATTCATTAAGAATCCCCCTAATGTATTTTTCTTTATTATCTCGTAAAATTGTACATTTTTCAACATAAATATGAACAATTACTTTATTTTTTTAAAAATAATTCGCATATATAACGTAATAAGAGAAAAAATATAAAAACTTTGTTTGTATATAAGCCTATATATCTTTTCTCCCCAATTTCAAATCTATTAATTTTAAATATAAATTATCTCTAAAACTCTATTTTAATAATTAATTAGAAACTATTAAATAGTCAAACTATTCACTTACACTGTAGTTTGGTGCTTCTTTAGTTATCTTTACATCATGTGGATGACTTTCTCTTATTCCTGAAGAAGTTTGGATAACAAAAGTTGCATTTTCATATAAGTCAACTAATGTAGGTGCTCCAAGGTAACCCATCCCTGATCTTATTCCACCCATTAATTGATATAATGTATCTGCTACATATCCTTTGTAAGCAACTCTTCCTTCAATTCCTTCCGGAACAAACTTCTTAGTTCCATTTTGGAAGTATCTATCAGATGAACCTTTCTCCATAGCCCCTAGAGAACCCATTCCTCTGTAAACTTTATATTGTCTTCCTTGATATATTTCTGTTTCACCTGGAGATTCTTCACAACCTGCAAGCATTGAACCCATCATACAAACAGATGCTCCAGCAGCTAATGCCTTAACTATATCTCCTGAATATTTTAATCCACCATCAGCTATTACTGGTATACCATATTTAACAGCTTCTTCAACACAATCCATAACTGCAGTTAATTGAGGTACACCAACACCTGCAACTATTCTTGTAGTACATATTGACCCAGGCCCTATACCAACCTTAACACAATCAGCACCAGCTTCTATTAAATCTTTTGTAGCTTCTGCTGTAGCTATGTTACCAGCTATTATTTGAAGTTCAGGGTATTTAGCTTTTATCTTCTTAACACCTTCAATAACACCTTTTGAATGACCGTGAGCTGTATCTAAAGTAATGACGTCTACCTGAGCTTTAACTAAAGCATCAACTCTATCCATCATATCAGCTGTTATCCCAACAGATGCTCCACAAAGAAGTCTACCTCTTGAATCCTTTGCTGCATTTGGAAACGCCCTAACCTTTTCTATATCTTTAATTGTTATAAGCCCCTTTAAGTTATTTTCATTATCAACTAAAGGTAATTTTTCAATTTTATGAGTCTTTAATATCTCTAAAGCTTGATCTAACGTTGTTCCTTCTGGAGCAGTAACTAATGGACTCTTAGTCATAACTTCTGAAACTAATCTATCATAATTTGTTTCAAATACTATGTCTCTGTTAGTTATTATTCCAACTAATTGAGTTCCTCTTGTAACAGGAACCCCAGATATTCTATATCTAGCCATTAAATCTAAAGCTTCTCTTACTGTATGATTTTCATTTAAGAAAATAGGGTCAGTTATTACACCATTTTCTTGTCTCTTAACTCTATCAACTTCTCTAGCTTGCTCTTCAATTGGCATGTTTTTATGTATAATTCCGATTCCGCCTTCTCTTGCCATAGCAATCGCCATCTTAGATTCAGTAACTGTATCCATACTAGCACTCATTAAAGGAATATTAAGAGTAATAGTTTTAGTTAACTTAGTTTTTAAACTAACTTGATTAGGTAACACTTCTGATTTATTTGGTACTAATAATACATCATCGAATGTATAAGCTGTTTTTAGTATTTTTGCCATAATCCTTCATCCCCTTAAACATTTAATTATAAAAAAAACAGACATATTATCTTCATTAAGTGAAGATAATATGCCTATGCTAAGAAATCCTTGCAAAAACAAGCTATATCAAACTTCACTTATAGTCGGAAATTTACGGCTTCCGGTAGATACTCCCCTCCATATTAGGGGGATATATAAGCAGTCTTTATTGTTCGTATTTTGTTATTGTTACTATTATAGTTTATAGGTATTATCTTGTCAATATTTGTTTCATATAAAAAGCAAGCAATATTTACATCAAAATTTCAATGTTTATACTGCTTGCGTTTAATATGTTAATTTTTAGTTAGAATAGGTCTGGTAGAGTTATACTCTTTTTAGTAGTATATACTTTAACATCCTTACTTTCTCCATTAATCGTAATGTTATTAGTATATTGTCTTTCAAAAATACTACTTTCTTTAGGTATCTTTCCTGTATATCTTATTAAAATTTGAGTATCACTTTGAATATTTTCATTTATTCTAATTTTATATCCAACAGCTTCATACATTACACTTATTTTATTCTTATCTATCTCCTGTAATTTAGCTTCACCAGAACCTTCAACTACTTTATATACCTTTATATTATTTTTTGAATCAGTATCTAGTAATTCATTAGCTACCTTTAATCTAATTTCAACACCATTTCCACTTAATTTAAAAGTAGAACCAAAATTAATATTAGCTTCAGCAGCCATTTCAAAACCATTAATATTTTCATTTATTAAAATTGAATTCCCAGAAACACCTTCATATAAACCGTGAGTCATATCTGCTATCTTTGGAACTAACTTAGCATAGACAATTTGTGAATTTTTTTCATAGTTTAATGTAAATTTATTTGTTGGCAATACTTCTGATATTGTATACCCCTCGCTTTCACCAATACTTACACTGTAACTACCACTTTTAACTGAGTTAAACCTCACTTGTCCATCACTTTCTGATACTCTTCCTTTGATTTGCTCACCATTAGTATTTTCTAATATAACTTCAGTATTTATCGCTAAATTTTCTCCATTTACTCCAGTTACTATAACAGTTACTTCACCTTGTTTACTATTAACTATAATTTTAGCAGTAGTTGTTTTAATATTAGCTTTACTTGTATAGCTTATAGCAATATTAATTTCATGCCCTGCTAAAACATTTTTAGCAACTAAATCTCCTACTAAGTAAGTATTATTATCTTCATTTATTATATTTATATTATTAATAGAAATATAATCAGAGTTATAACTTTCTTCAGCATTTATATTAGATATATAGCTATTACCATCTTCATTTTGCTTATCTAATTCTATCTTAACTTGAACACTTTCACCTACTAATGTTTCTATATTTTGTTCACTTGCTACTAATAGAGGATCTAATGTAGGTATTACTACATAATCCTTAGTTGTTTTAGCTCCTCTCTTATCCTCAGCTTCAATTGTAATAATCATTTCTTCATCTATAGATCCAAACTTATTTTTAGAAATAGTTATAGGAAAAGATTATCCCTGTGTTTTAAATTCACTTGGAATATTATTACCTGAATTTATACTTTCACCATTTAGCTTAACATTTGTTACTTTAACTAAATCGCCATCAATATCTTTTACCACAATATTAAAATTCAAATCAACATTAGGCGATATCTCTGTTATATTTTCTAATGCAGTTATACTAGGTTTATGATTAGCACCTCTTTCAGCTTTTACTATTGTATTAACAAATAGCCTTAACTCTGAGTCTGGGTATTCTATAGCTTCTCTTTGATTTTCACCTGTTCCAGAAAAAGTAATATTTCCTCTAGAATAAGTATAATAATAATTTCGTGAATCATATTTATTTACTATACTATTTTTATATGCATTACTAAGACTTGAAATATCTCCATTATTATTTGTTAAATTAAATACCGGAACAACATCATCATCTTCAAAGTTAAGTTGTAAGTATTGTCCATGAGTTCTTCTAACTCTTATTGTTTCACCTAGACTAAATGGATAATTAGTTAGAAGTGTTTCATTTGTCTTATACACTTCTATACTATTTGTTAAATTAACCCCTTGAGAGCCATTAATTCCACCAGTTAAATTAGTCATTTCAGCTAAAGTTGCACCTGCTTCATTTGCATATGATTCCGTTGTATTATTAGTGGCTGGAACGTATGAATCATGTTCTATTTTCGTACCATCTAAATCTTTTTCTTCTGGGTTTAAAGGGTCTATATATCTAGACTGCCCTATATAATCTCTAAAAGTTTTAACCAATTCATTTGCTTTTCTAATATTAGCACCATACTGCCAAGTCTTATACCATATTGTATCATGTGTTAACATAAGTCCTTGACCTGTTGAAATAAATTCTTTAATTTCTTCTATTCCTTTCATGCTTATATTTTCTATAAAAGCATCTGCAAAGCCCATTATTACCATGTCATATTTGCTACCATTTAAAGAATCTTTACCAGGTCCTGCATAGTTTCCTTGATAGAAATCCTCATAACTTATTACTTCGACTATGATTTCATAATCTTGAACCTCTTTTTGCTTTAAAAGAGCCTGAAAAGCTGCATTAGTAGCTAAATTAAGATTCCCTCCCCTAGAACTAGCTGATGAATTTGCTCCACTATTCAGGTTTCCTCTTCCGAATGGTGAAATCTGCAATACATTAATAACTTGCTTTTCTTCTGTTAATCTTCTAAATAATATATTTCCATCAAAGTAAGATTTAATAGGTTCATAGTAATTTTCACTAATTTCTTTTACTACTTCTATTCTCCAATCTACATATCCTATAAATTGAGGATAATCATTATAAAAGTTATACTCTAACCTATATCCCTCTTCTGGAATTCTTACATTATTAACTTGTTTTACAATCTCTTCTTCCTTAAATAGTCCATCTCCATTAATATCTAAATATAAATTAATTTTTACATCCTCATCCATCACTGATGATTTAATATCAAATCTCATATTTCTTTTATAAACTACACCTAAAATATCCTCATGTGTATCACCAACAGGACTTGAAGATATTGTTATAGGTCTTTTTACACTAATATTTGAATTAATATAATTTACATATTTCTCAACTATATTGTCTATAGTTATTCTTTTACTATTATCATTTGTGCTAACTCTCATATCTTTTACCAAGTTAACCTTTTGTTGATTCCACTTACCATCTTCATTAACTGTATAATTATATATTTTAAAGCCCTCTGAATTAGTTAGATCATTTATAGCTTCATCTATATATACAAGTTGGCCAGAGTTAATAAATTCTTCAATCTCACTTGCCTTTTTATCAGTTATATCATTTTCTAAAGCTACATAATCCTTAAACCATAAAATGTTCTCACCGTAATTAGAAACACTAAATGAATTATCTACATATCTCCCCACTACTATTACATCGTATTTACCATTTAAGTCATCTACTTTACCGATGAACTCTGACATAGTCATGTGAGTTATTTCTACTTTATATTCATTGTCAAACTGGTTAATTAATACTTCTTCTGTTCCAGTTCCAACAGCTCCTGATTTCCTTGTTAATTTAAAACTATCTGCTGGTTCTATTTCTAATATTCTTATATCAGGTCCATTATATTCAGGTATAAGTTCATTTTTAATAACTGTTATAGTTGGCATAGATATATCATTGATAATACTCTCATTATTAGATGATAGTATATTTTCAAATTCTATATTAGCACTCCTAAAAGTTAAGTCATTTCCATGAGTATTTGCTATTACCTTAAATGAAACTGTAAACTTATCAGCAATATATTTATCATTTACACTGTCATAAGTATATTTAATTTTATCTCTAAAATCTAAGCTATATTTTCCATCACTATCTTTAACTAATCCACCATCTTCAACAGCTGTGAACTTATCACCTAGATTAAATAATAATTTAGCATTATTAAAATTAATATTACCTGATTGTGATTTAACAAATTCTTTTGGATCAATTTCATAAGTTATTGTTATTTCATCACCTACATACGGATAACTAGGTGTATTACCTATTAGATTAGCTTGAATATCTAATTCACTTGAAGCAACAGTCCCAGTTACTTTAAATATATAGTTAACTACATTATTTGTATAATTAACTCCAACCTTAGCATTATTCCCACTTTCTAAAGGTGTACATCCATCAGGTAATGATTTAATTACTAGCTCATGATTTCCACTAGAAATATTATTGAATACTATACTACCTTCATTTAGTTCTCCATTTATTTCATTAGATAATTTATCTTTAATTACTATATTAGATAAATTAGTAATATCATTTCCTTCTTCATCTATCACCTTAACATTTATCTGACCTCTTTTTACATTAATAGCTAAACTATTATCTCCATTTATTGATGTATTAGCACCGTTTTGATTTAATATATAGCTATAATTTCCACTTAATATATATACCTTTTCATTATCAGTAGTTACCTCTTCATCATCACCAATTTCAAATTCATATTCCTTACTAATTGTTTTATCAACAGTTCCAAAATACAACTCTACACCATTTTCACCAGTAAGGTTAAAGTTGTTTGGTATTTTGATTGCATTGAACTTTGCATTATTATAAATTATTCCATCCATACCAGGATGAGTTAAAGTAACACTAGCTCTTAAAGTATCACCTATTAAATATCCATTTGAATCCTTATGAAAATCAACACCTAACTTTTGTGCTTCAGAAGCCTCAAAAGGTTTTATAGATATTGTAGTATTTTCTACTGGAATTTCTTTCTTATTCCCATATATATCTGTATATGTTAATTTATCATTACCTTTAAATAAATTATAATCTCCTACTTTATTGGCTCTTATAGTAAATTCAATTATTTGAGTATCTGCTGTATACCAATTACCTTTACCTAGAACATAATTTATTGGATCTACTTTTATTATATTTCCATTCCCATCATCTACTGAAAATCCATCAACAGCTTGTATACTATCTGATAAATTCAAATTTAACTGTGCATCTGAAAACGAATAACTTTTCTCTAAAGTATCAGCAATTTTACTAAATACAGAATCTATAGCACCTGTATCAGTAGCAAAAAAAGTGCTTTTCTCTCCTAATGTTATTCCTCCCATAGATTCATGGATAGTTTTCATTTTAATATTTGCATCACTATCTTCATCACCCAAACCATAACCAATGGTGAATACATTATATTTTTTATCCTTTATTATATTACCTATTGTAGTAGCATATCCAAGTGACATACCATCATTATCACTGCTACCCTTTCCTCCTACAGATTTATTATCATAATTCAATGTTGTATAATACTTATTTACTGTTTCAGTTACTTCTTTACAATTTTTATTCCATCCATGACTATATTTACATGGATTACTACTAGTACATTGAATTCTACCACATCCATTATTTTCAATTCCTGTACAATTACACTTCCAATAACTTTGATTTGTAGTTCCTTCATATGTATAATATGTAGGCTCTCCATCCCCCATAAATATTATAGCTTTATTTGCATCGGATTTTGACTCATAAAGCATATTAGCTCCTTTTCTTAATCCATCACCAGTATTAGTTCCTCCATCTGCTTTTAACCCTTCTATTTCTTTTATTAAATTCTCAACATTTTTTGAATTAACACTACTTTCATTTGTTACTTCAACTAAATCATATTCCTTTTTACCATTTTTACTATAAGTTATTATTCCAATTTTTAAATTACTTATCTTTGGTGTAATTTTATCATCTAATGTATCACTCATTGTATTTATAAAGTTTTTAGCCGCTATCTTTAAATTACTTATTTTAGTTCCCGCCATACTTCCAGATACATCTAAAACCATAACTATTTCTTTCGGCTTTGATAAATTATGTTGAAATGGATGTGGTACTATTTGATATCTAACCTTAAAATCTTGTCCTTCCATTGGATTACTGGGAGTTGTCCCTAAATAATTTATATCAATTTGTGGCTTAATAGTCTCAGAAGCATATAATTCAAGCTCTTCATCATGATTATCTTCATTTATATGTTGATGTTCTTCTACTTCATTAACAGTATCATCAGCCTTAACAATGTCCCCAGACATCCACCCTACAATTAAAAGAAAAATCAATAAAAAGCTAATAATTTTATTCTTATTTATTTCAAATTTATTAAACATTCTCTTCCCTCCCCTTATTAATTATTTCTAAATTTCACCAAAATAGTGCTTTCATATTTAACATCTGAATAGCCCTTTTTCTTAGCTAAAGTTATGTTAAATTCAAGTCCAGGTGAATCACTTAATAGTGTACTTTCCATCTTAATAATCCCTTCATTAACAATCATTCTCACATCTAAAGGTCTTATTTTTATATCTATAACATTAGTTGATAGAATCGTTTCTGCTATATCACTTGTACCACTTTCATCATTAAAACTAGTCTTTAATGTTCCATTACTTTCTAATGTTAATTCAAACCTACTTGTATCTTCATAATTTAAAACTATATTATTTATAGACTTCTTATAGTTCTTTTCTTCAACACTATTAATAGGTAACAACGAATATTTATTAAGTGGATCATTAGCAGCTATATTATCAACAATTTCAATATTCTTAGCCTGAGTTCCTAAGTTTAATAATAACTTTTCAATATTTTCTGCTTCGTATTGAAGTTCTGAATTTATCTCTGTAGTGTTTAAGGTTTTATTATTTGTGAAAAAGAAAGTATATGCTACTCCTATAATCATTGTGGTAATAGCTAGTGTTATTACTAATTCTATTACCGTAAACCCTGTTGATTTTTTCTTCAAATAATTCACCTCTTTACTTTAGTATCTTCCAATTATTTGTTGATAAGTATGAGTCTACCTCATATCCATTTGTAGTAGTTTCTACATTTATTAATTCTCCAACATTAACTTCAGCGTCATTTATTTTGCTTCCTATAAAAATATTCTTTAATACATCATAATTTGATGCTATTACTTTTCTTACTATATTTTCATCATATTCTATCTTTACAGTATTTGAAACTGTATTTTTAAATTCAACATCTCCACCGGCTATAATAATTCCTTTAAAATCAAAATCATCTTCAATATTAATATTATTTTTTACTATAATAACGCCTTCTTTTATTTCCTTATTTCCTATCTTGTTATCTATTATTGTTACTTCTGAAGCTGTATTATCTAAATATACTTGTCCGTACTTTTCATTTAATGTAATACCTTCTACAATTTTTGAAAAATCAACTTGATTACTTACAGTATTAACAACTTGCCCAGCAGAATACAATTCGCTATTATCTTTATCAGAATCTACTCCATTTGTATTTCCCATTGCAAATACATTCCTAGCAAATTCGCTTCTTATTCCATCAATAACAGCATCTCCGCTCCAACTATTGTCATATTGCACTTTGCCAGCTTTATCAATATAAGCTCCAACTGAAGATACATTTCCTTTTAGATTTACTCCACCTGTTTTTAATTCACTTGAATTAGCAGCATAATATTCTTTAATATATTCAGCTTTCTTTTTTAAAGTATCATCCCCATCAATAAATTCAATTAACTGTAAAGGATTGTAATATTTCATAGTTACATTATCTTCATATTCAGCTAATATATCTGTATAAGCTAAGTAATTGCCTTTAACTGCTACAGATTCACCGGTTTGATATTTATTTCCCTCATTATCAGTAGCATTTATATATGCAACTCCCATAATATACGAATCACCATTAACTGTTATTGAAGATGTAGGTGTATTATCTTCTTTAAGTCCAATTTCATTTACAATAATACTACTTGATTTCATTGCTTTTTCTGCAGTATCTGCTACTGTAGTTTTATCATTTATTCCATAAAAATTAGTATCTATATTTATACTACTTTCAGTTGCATTTAAAGCTAAATCATTATTTACCACTAAATTTTTATTTACATTTAAAATGTTATTTGAAGATGTAGCATCCGTGTTATCTTTACCTACATAAGTATTTAAGGCATAAATATCATTTGTTACAGTAACATTTGTATTATTTTTTAATTGTAGCGTATTAGCAGTATATATATTTCCGTCTATATTTAAAGTGCTGTTATCTACTATTACTCCCCCTCTATATTTATCAAAAACATAATTAGGATTTTCTATATTTTCTTGATTACCCTTAATCCAAATATCACCTTTTATACTTACATTACCAGTTACATTCATATTTCCATCTGCCGTTATAGCTTTACCGTCAAATACAGGTTGAATTTCTATATTTTCCGTATTAGTAGATGCTACTAAACTTCCTTCATAATCTGGAGTTTTTATAACAAATTCTGTAGATATTGTTTTTGTGTTTTTAAATTCACCAGTTAAACTTTCAAAGGTAGATTTAACTTTAATTCTTATCTCACCTTTGCCTTCTTCTATTGACGTATCCCTATACTCGTAATCTAATATTTCTATTACAGGATTAGCAGTTACATCAGCACTTCTCTCATAATTTTTCCAACCAAAACTATCAGTATCTTCACTAAATATCATATATTTATTATTAACTATACCTTGCGCTAGTAATGCATCTGTATCTTTATTTTCTCCTTTATTAGCAGCGCTTTTACCTAAAAACTTAATAAACTCTTCTTTAAAGTCTTTGTTCATTTTTTCATACAAACTACTTATATCTTCAGTAGAATCCTTATACTTTTTAGTTACTTCTTTACTAGCCTTCAATATTGCAGCTTCGCTATTTTTTACTATAACGTTATAAACAACATCAAGCCCTGAATCTGCCTTATACATATTCTCAATACGTCTACTCTCATTAATTCTCATCTTATAATCACTTGTTACTAAAGTAAGTATTGCTGTACTTGTAGTAAATAATATTGCCATAACAACAGTTATAACAACTAAGCTAGAACCTTTTTTCTTTAACTTATTACTCATCAAACTCCCCCCCTACTTTTTAATTATTGTATCCATATATTTTGAGATACTATTCCATTAAATAATGTATTTCCTCTATTACTAACTGTAACTTCTACATTATATAAATCACCTAATGTATTTTTAGTGCTCGATATTATGTTATTAAATATTTTTATCTTACCTATATATGAATTAACTTCAACTTTTCCTGTAGTTGATGAATTCTTTTTAATATATATATTTTTTTCAATATCTGTTTGGTTATAAAAATCTAATTTAATATTTCCTGTAAAGTTATCATTTAAATCAATTAAAATATTATTATCATTACTTATAGGTACCCCAGAATCATTAATCATTTCAATTTCATTATTTAACAAGATAAGTATTCCATTACCTATTTTTAAATTTAAATTATTATTTACTATTGGATAATAGCTGCTTACTTCAGACAATCCTGATTCAGTATTTTTGTATAAAGTAACTGTTTTTGAAGCATCCCCTTTAAACTCTAATTTATAATCAAATACTATATTTTCTAAAGGATCTTTACTAATATCTTCATAAGTAAATTCATCGTCTTTAATTAATTTAATTTCTACAGCATATTTATCTATACTGAACTTCCCATTAAAATTATTAAAATCAGCAGCCCTTTCATCAGTATTAACTCTTTTTATTCCCTGACCATTTAGTAACTGAAAATTACCATTACTATCTAGCTTTATCTTGTCATAAACCTTCATTTCTTCTAAAAGCTTTTGTCCTAAAAATGTAGCTTCTTGTTTTATTTCAGCTCTCTTATTTGTATTAACTGAAGTCATTACTAATCCTGAAATAGGAACTATTAAAATTGATAAAAGGGCAACACTAATGATTGCCTCTATTAATGTCATCCCTTTCTTTTTATGCTTACATATTCTCATTTCAACACCTACTTATTTTTAACATTAACTGAGTTACCCGAGCTTTGAATTTCAATTCTTGGATTAGATGTATCGTCTTTTTCCACAAATACTTCTACTTTTCTTTCAGTGTTGTTGATAACTTTCAGCTTTACTTGTGAATTATCGTCTGTTCCAACTCTTGCTTCACTTGTTATATTAATTACTATGTTATCTGATTTAGTAGTAAACTCTGCACCTGTCGAAGTATTATCCTTTGGATAATATCCTGAAGTTGTTTTGTATTTGTAATATAATTTACCATCTAACTCATTAAATTCTATCTCTGCTTCTTCAGTTTTTACATTATCTGAATATAAATATGTTGTTCTATCACTATCATTAGCTCTACCTAAAGTTAAAGTAGGTAATTCTGATGCTGGTGCTCTTAGTAGCATTACAAAATCATTAATATCTGCCTCTGTCCCAAGCTGTTCAATAGTTGAACTATAAGCACCATTAGCTGCTCCTACTGTAAATGGAGTATCTTTTCCATAAGTATTTTCTAATTCCCATTTTAAGTATTCAATATCCTTATCATTAAGCTTTGGAATACCATATAGCTCTAAACTCATACTTCCAGTAACATCAGTAGTTGATGTTGGAGTTATAGCTAAATTAGTTATATTAATCTTTCTGCTATATCCTTCTAACAATCCTATAAATCTCTTCAATGCATCATAAGAACCATTAAAGCTTATTCCTATTTTTAATTGTTCAGCTGTTGCTGAATTATCTGTAGCAATAGCTTGAGAATTTCCTTCATTTGAAGTTTCCCCATTACTTAAAACAACATTGTTTTCAACTTTTTGTTCACCATTATTATCAGCTAAAGTTGTATCTCGTGAGCCTGTATAACTATCTGCTATAAACTGAAGTGTACTTTCTGTTTTTATAACCTCTGTTACAGTAAAAGTTTCAACTGCTGCGACTTCTATTGGATTAAATGATATATTTGCCTTTAATCCACTTGCAGTTATTAATGTATCTATTTCTAATATTATCTTTTCTTGAAGTATTGTTGGATAAAATATTCCTGATTTCTCTTCAATATTAGAGTTTATTACTTTTATTTCAGATTTCTTATTTTCTAAATTTGCAATAGTTTGCATTGTAGTTGTATATCTATTTTCAACTTCACTTAATTCTGCTCTTTTAATTTCTAGCTTTTCTACTTGATTAACATATACAAATTGATAATAAATAACACTTACTAATACAGTTCCTAATACTCCTAAAAGCATTTTTTCCTTTTTACTAATCTTCATGTTATTCACCATCCTTTAAAGTACATCTTATATCAAATGTATACTTCTCATCACCAGATATTGCACCTATGTAAACTTCTTGAATATTTTTAAGTTGCTTTAAATTATATTGAACTTCAGCAATAGCAGTTCTATTAGTAGATGTAGCTTGCATTGTTATTTCAGTATTAGTAAGATTTAAGCTGTTAAAACTAACTTCTGTTGGCAATGTTGAACTTATCATATTTAGAATCTCATTTGATACAACATCTCTACTCTCAACACCTTTATATATCGTATTTAATTGCTTTTCATAACTACTTAAAAGATTTAACTTAGCTTCTGTTTGCTCTGCTTCTAATACTTTCTCTACAATTGATGGATCTTCTAATTTAGCAGTATAATCAGCTATACTTTTATTAACCTTATATAAATTAATACTATTCCATGCTAATGTCCCAACAATAAATGCTGCTACAAATCCTGATAAGGAGTATTTATAAATATTCTGATTTTTTTGTTCTTTTTTCTTTCCTTGATAAGGGCTAAAAAAGTTAATATCTCTTCTCATATTTCCTCCCTATAATCTAATGATTGCACCTATGGCATTTAAATATCTATCCATAGAAAGCTCTTTTAGTTCCTTTGAAGTAAAATCAACATTATTAAGCTTGTCTATTTTTTTAACAGGCATATTAAATTTATCTTTAACATACTTTTCAATACCCTTAATGTTAGAAGTTCCACCATAAAGGTATATCTTATCTATTTTATTCCCTACACTTTTGCTTAAATAAAACTTAAATATTCTCTCAATCTCTAAAGAAATATTACCTAACACCTTTTTTAATGCTATATTAATAAAATCATCTTCTTTAATATCATCTAAATCTGATTTTTCAATCTTTAATGCTTCTGTTGATTTTGCAGCCATACCTAACTCTTCAGCTAAAGCAAAATTAATATTTTCTCCACCAACTCTCATCATTCTTGTAAAATCAAGCTTACCATTCTTTAAGATTATTATATTAGTAGTAGTTCCTCCCATATCTACAAAAGCAACAGTACACTCTTCATTTTCCTTAGCTAACTCTGAGTAATTAGCTATTTTATTAAGAGAATTATAAGTAACATCTAAAGCATATGGATTTAATCCTATTGAATTTATTAAATTATAATAATCTCTAGAAATCTTATCTGGGTAAGCAATAACATTAACTTTATACTTATTACCACTTTCAGCTTCAACCTCATCTAAAATAATAAATTGAATAACATAATCATTAAGATTAATAGGTAAATATTGCTGTATTTCATATCTTATAACAGTATCCAACTCTTCATCCTCAACCTTAGGAATCATAATTTCTCTGTTAATTATTAAAGATGAATTAGTAGTGATAATAGCATCTGCTGCTTTTACCTTAATATCCTTCAAAGAAAATTTAAGCATTTCAGATAACTGATTTTCATTAAGTATCTTCCCATCAGCAATAGTGCCTTCAGGCGTTACTATTTCAGTACAATTATTTATAACCAATTTACCCTTATGATACTTTCCTGAAGCTATCTTTATAGCACTAGCTCCAATATCAAAACTTACAACATTTCTTGGTTTTTCTATTTTAACATTAAGCTTAGACATAACGCCCTTGCTACTATCCTTGCTATTACCTATCTTAAGCTTTTTTAAATCCTTTAAATCCATTTGACCAAGTTCCTTTAACTTAGAAAAATCAAACTTCTTCTTATTTTCATCTGACATTACTTCACCCCTTAGGTATTATTTTAATCTTTAAGAGATTTACACCTTATCCTATAATTCAGTTTTATAATTTATAGGATAAAGTGTAAAGCTTATGCTTTACACTTTTCACACTATCTATTCAATAGCTTCTACATCAACATTTTGCTCTGGGAAAAATTCTTTTCCAGCTTCTTTTCCTGTTTCTGCGTCTTCTCCAACAGCTATTACTTTTACTGAGCCATCAGTATTAACTCTAACTGCAAAAAATCCATCTATTGATACACTTTTTGGTCTTGGTACACTTTGTAAATATTCTTCGATATCAGTTGAATCTGCTGCATCATTTTTCCCTAATATATAATAATCTGGTTCAATTTCCCCTTCAGCTAATAATGCTGTAGTAGCATTAGCAATTGTTTTAGCATTTGCTATATCTGATTTAATATTAGCATTTTTTCTAACCTCACCAAACTTTGGTATAGCTATTGCTGCTAATATAGCTATAATAGCAATTACAATAATTAACTCTATAAGAGTAAATCCTTTTTTCTTATTTATTTTCATACAAATCTCCACTTCCTATCTTTTTTATCTTGGGAAGAAAATTTCTCCATCAGCCTTAACAGTAACCTTAGCATCTGATGTTATTTCTACAATGAAACTTCCTGATTTTGATTTAGGCGTAGGCATACTTTGTAAATATCCTTCTATTTTACCTGCCTCTTCATTAGTATCTGAAGCTGATATAGTTAAAGTTTTAGTTGTAGACTTCGGAGCTGTAATCTCACCTTCTGCTAATAATGCCGTAGCTGCATTTGCTATTGTCTTTGCATTTGCTACATCAGAACTTACATATGATTTTTTTCTTACTTCTCCAAATTTTGGAATGGAAATAGCTGCCAATATTGCTATAATAGCAATAACAATAATTAACTCTATAAGAGTAAATCCTTTTTTCTTGTTTCTTAATTTCATCATTTTTATTTCCCCCTTAATATTATGTATTGTATTTATTTTAATTTTTAATTAAAACCTACATTGCAGTGTACATATCAAACATTGGTAGCATTATTGAAATTACTATAAATCCTATTACAAGTCCCATTACTACAATAAGTAATGGTTCTATTAATGCTGTTGTTGTTTGAATAGCTTGTTCTACTTCTTCATCATAGAAATCTGCTGTTTTGTTTAATATTTCATCTAATTGCCCAGTTTCTTCTCCTATGTTTATCATTGAAGATAACATTTCTGGGAATATTCCTGCTTCTTTTATTGGTTCACTTAAACCTTCACCTTTTGTTACTTCTTCTCTTACTTTATTAATTGCATCTTCTGCAATTTTATTTCCAAGAACTCCTGCAACTACAGGTAATGAATGAACTAATGATACCCCACTAGCAATTAGTGTAGACAATGTTCTTGTAAATCTTGAAACTATTATCTTTTTATTTAACTCACCTATTATAGGTAAATGTAACTTCAATTTACTTATTGTATATATTCCATGTTCTGTTCTGCTATAAAATTTAAATCCTACAGCTGCAAATATAATACAAATTATTATAAATAAGAAATTCTTTTGTAATATTGCACTAATATTTATAAGAATCTTTGTAGTTATCGGAAGTACAACTCCTTCACTTTCAAACATTTCTATAAATGTAGGCATTACAAATGTCATAATAAACATTACGGCACATACTGCTACAATTCCTAATATTGTTGGATATGTCATTGCAGCTTTTATTTTATTATTTAGCTTATTTTCCTTTTCAAAATGAGTAGACATTCTTAACATCATAGTGTCAAGGTTACTACTTATTTCTCCTGACTCAACCATACTTATAAGAAGTTGTGGAAATACATCATCATGCTTCTTTATTGCTGCTGAAAGCATTTCACCTTTTTTAACATCTTCTTCTATTTCAGAAGTTACTTTTCTAAGTTTTTTATTAGTAAGCTGGTTTGCCATAATATTTAAAGATCTATTTATAGATACCCCTGCATCAATCATTGTATATAGTTGTCTACAGAATATAGCAATATCTTTAGTTGTTACTTTCTCACCAAATCCTAATTCAATATTAGTGCTCTCTACTACTTCTTCTATCATAAGTGGATAATATCCATTAGACGTTATCATTTGAATAACTTCATCTCTTGAATTGGCAACATGATTTCCTTCAATCTTTTTACCATTCCCACTCATGGCTCTATATTTAAACTTCGCCATTATTCATTACCACCTTTATATATCACTTAGTAAAGTAATCGTAGCAAGTTCATTTATTGTAGTTATTCCTTTTAGAACTAACTCTTTACACTCTTGCCCTAGTGTAGTCATTCCATTTTCTAAAGATAAATCTTTAAGAACATTTGGATTTTTAGTTTCATTAATTAAATCTCTATGTTTTCTGGTTATATCCATAATTTCATAGACCCCAATTCTCCCCAAATAGCCTGTACCATTACAATGTCCACAACCTTGTCCTTTATATAAAATAAGATTCTCTTCAATGTTACCGATTAAAATTTTCTTTTCATAATCAGTTGCTTCATAAGCTTCTTTACAGTTAGGACAAATTCTTCTTACAAGTCTTTGTGCAATAACTCCACAGATTGATGTAGATACTAAATACGGCTCTATCCCCATATCTATAAGCCTTGTTATAGATGATGCTGAATCATTTGTATGTAGTGTACTTAAAACTAAGTGACCTGTTATAGCTGCTTTTATTGCTATTTGAGCAGTTTCCTCATCTCTAATTTCTCCTATCATGACTATATCAGGATCTTGTCTTAGAATACTTCTAAGCCCAGATGCAAATGTCATTCCTGATTTAGAATTAACATTAACTTGATTTATACCATCTAACGTATATTCAACTGGATCTTCAATAGTAACAATATTAACATCATCTGAATTTAATTCATTTAATACGGTATAAAGTGTAGTTGATTTACCACTTCCTGTTGGTCCAGTAACTAGTACAATACCATGAGGATTAGAAATTATGTTCTTAAGTTTATTAAGATTATTTTCATTCATCCCTAAATGTTCTTTCCCTAATTTATAACTACTTCTATTAAGTATTCTTATAACTATTTTTTCTCCACTAACTACTGGTAAAATAGAAACTCTTAGATCAACATCATTATTACCTACTCTAGTAATAATTCTTCCATCTTGAGGTACTCTTTTTTCCGCTATATTAAGACCAGCTAGTATTTTAATTCTAGCTACTAATGGAGCTAAGCTTTCTATTCCTAACGTATTAACAGTTTGAAGCTCGCCATCTATTCTATATCTTATTCTTATTTCCTTTTCGAAAGGTTCTATATGTATATCTGATGCTCTCATCTCTATAGAGTTTCTAAACATATAATCTATCATTTTAACAACTGGAGCATTTTTAACATCATCAATTTCTTCAATATTATCAGCTATATTTTTAGATTCTAATGTCTCCTTAGTAAGCTCTTGAGCTGCCTTAAAAACTTGCTCTGTACTATAGTTAAGATCTATAAATTTTTGTATATCACTTTTTGATGATATATAGATTTCTGGTTCTATACCTGTTGATATATTTACATCATCTATAGCAAATATATTTAATGGATCAGACATAGCAATTTGAATTTTATTATTTTTAAATCCAAATGGAATTAATATATGCCTTCTACATAGATTTTCTGTAACTAAATTTAATGTCTTATTATCAAATTCAATACTATTTAAATCTATTTTTTCTATTCCTGTCTGAGTTTCAATAGCTTCGAGTATATCTTCTTCACTAATTATCCTGCTTTCAACTAATACCTCTCCAAGCTTCTTTCCTAAAACTCTTTGAGATTTCAAAGCCTCTTGTAATTGATATATCGTTATTTTCCCAGCATCAATTAATATATCACCTAACCTACGTTTTTCACCTAACGCCATTAAAGACCTCCTAAATACTTATATAATCATCTTTTGCGCAATTGTATTCTTAATATTATTTATCTATTTTTATTCGATAAGTAATTATTTAACTTCTATTTATATTTAAATTTCTATTATTTCTTACTAAAATAATCCTAAGTAATATTCTATTAATCTACTTCCATAAATTGATGCTATTATTCCTCCAATAGCTAAATACGGTCCGAAAGCCATCTCAGCTTTTCTATCTTTAAGCTTTAATATCAATATAATTGCCCCTACCAATCCTCCAAATATGAAGGCTAAAAATAAAGTAACCACTATTCCTTTAATACCTAGAAATAATCCACATATAAGTGCTATATCTATATCACCTTCACCCATTCCTCCAGTTAAGGCAACTATAGCCCATATAACACCCAAACCAATTGCGGCTCCTGCAATATTTGTCCAAGGAATATTTTTAATAATTATCCATTCAGCTAATAAAAAAACAATTCCGCTTATTACTCCAAAGATAACTGTTGAATTAAATACATATTTCGTATCAAAATCTATAAATCCAATAACTATCATAAGTGAAGCAAACACTGCAAACTTAAACAGTTCAAAACTAAATCCGTAGTTTAAATAAATTACTACATATAATAAAGCATTTAACAATTCTATTAGTGGATATCTAATACTTATCTTTTCTTTGCAGCTTCTACATTTCCCACCTAAAAAAGCATAGCTTAATACTGGAACTAAATCTTTAGGTTTAAGTTCATACCCACAGCTTGTACAACGAGATGGTGGAAAGGAAATAGACTCCTCTCTAGCAATTCTATATATACATACATTTAAAAAACTTCCTATACAAAGCCCAAATAATACGACAAAAAATAACTCCAATATTTATCACCATTTTCATTTATATTATACTTTTCCATTAATTCACCTAAAATTATACACGAAAAAAAAATGATACTTCCACGTAAACTTTATATTTGTCGATAATTTCTATTAATACTATTTTTTATCGCTCTATTTATATCTTTATTAAAATTTGCATTAAACTCACATTTTATTAATACTTTTTACTTAACTCTTTCAAATAAAAAAGAAACTGCATTAATTAACCATACTCTGTCAAATAAACAGAGTAGTTAATAAAGCAGTTTCTTTATCAACTCTAGCAATTAATTATTCTCCAATTAATCATCAAATAATCTTTAACGATTATTAAATTGATTCATAATTGCATTGATACTAATCTTTAGTTATCTCAAATTAATTGCTAATTATTCTTTTTAATTATTTTAGTACATTCCATCCATTCCGCCCATTCCTGGTGCTGGCATTGCAGGTTCTTTTGCTGGAATGTCAACAACTGCAGCTTCAGTTGTTAAGAATGTAGATGCTACTGATGCAGCATTTTGAAGTGCTGATCTTGTAACCTTAGTTGGGTCAACGATACCAGCTTTAATCATATTTACATATTCTCCATGTAAAGCATCATATCCAATTCCATTTTCGCTATTCTTAACTTTATCTACTATAACAGAAGCTTCATCTCCTGCATTTGTAGCTATTTGTCTCATTGGCTCTTCTAAAGCTCTTAATATTATATTTATACCAACTTGAGTATCTGCAACATCTGAAGTTAATTCAGCTACCTTGTTAATTATGCTAACATAAGCTGTTCCTCCACCAGATACTATACCTTCTTCAACAGCTGCTTTTGTTGCTGCTAAAGCATCTTCTATTCTAAGCTTTCTTTCTTTTAATTCTGTCTCTGTAGCTGCACCAACTTTAATTACAGCAACTCCACCAGCAAGCTTAGCTAATCTTTCTTGTAACTTTTCTCTATCAAACTCAGAAGTTGTTTCTTCTATTTGAGTTCTTATTTGATGAATTCTTTCTTTTATAGTTTCTTTACTTCCTCTACCATTTACTATAGTAGTGTTTTCTTTAGTCACTTTAACACTTTCTGCTTGACCAAGCATGTCTAAAGTAACTTCTTTTAAATCTCTTCCTAATTCTTCAGATATAACTTCTCCACCAGTAAGTATAGCTATATCTTGAAGCATTTCTTTTCTTCTATCTCCGAATCCAGGAGCTTTAACAGCTACACAATTGAAAGTTCCTCTTAACTTATTAACTACTAATGTAGTCATAGCTTCCCCTTCAATATCTTCAGCTATAATTAATAACTTTCTTCCTGATTGAACTATTTGCTCTAATATTGGAAGTATTTCTTGTATATTAGAAATCTTCTTATCAGTTATTAAGATAAGTGGATTATCTAAAACAGCTTCCATTTTTTCTGTATCAGTTACCATGTAAGCTGATACATATCCTCTATCAAATTGCATACCTTCAACTACTTCTAGTTCAGTACCCATTGATTTAGATTCTTCTACAGTTATAACGCCCTCGTTACCTACTGTTTCCATAGCCTCTGCTATAAGATTACCTATTTCATCATCTGCAGCTGATATAGCAGCAACTCTAGCTATATCTTCTTTACCATTTACAGGCTTAGAACTATTTTTAATTTCTTCTACTGCAACATCAACAGCTTTTTTTATACCATTTCTAAGTAATATTGGATTTGCTCCTGCAGTTACGTTCTTTAACCCTTCTCTTATAATAGCTTGAGCTAAAAGAGTAGCTGTAGTTGTACCATCCCCTGCAACATCGTTAGTTTTAGTTGCAACTTCTTTAACTAATTGAGCTCCCATATTTTCATATGGATCTTCTAATTCTATTTCTCTTGCAATTGATACACCATCGTTAGTTATAAGTGGTGAACCAAATTTTTTATCTAATACTACATTTCTTCCTTTAGGTCCTAAAGTAACCTTTACTGTATCAGCTAGCTTATCAACACCAGCTTGCATAGCTCTTCTTGCTTCTTCTCCAAATTGAATCATCTTTGCCATCTCTCAAAAACCTCCCTATTCAACTATAGCTAAAATATCATCTTGTTTTAATATTGTGTATTCTTCTCCATCAACCTTAACTTCTGTTCCTGCATATTTAGAATATAATACTTTATCTCCAACTTTAACTTCCATTTCTATTCTCTTACCTTCATGAATAGCTCCTGGTCCTACAGCCATAACTTCAGCTTCTTGTGGTCTTTCTTTCGCTGTACCTGATAAAACTATTCCACTCTTTGTTGTAGTTTCAGCTTCTAATTTTTTAATTACTACTCTATCACCTAATGGTTTTATATTCATCTTATTTCCTCCTAAAAATATACTTTTATTTTTAGCACTCACCATTATTGAGTGCTAACAACTTATATTTATAATATATCTTTTTAGTCTAAATCTTTCAACAACTACTTTTTATATTATTACCTTAATATGGTTAAATATTACCAATTAGAACTATTTATTTTATTATAACTCATTTTTTCATTCATTCTTATAACTTTTCAAACTATTACAAAAATATAAGAGGAACTGAAATTTTCAATTCCTCTTATGTTACTATTCTCTCTCAAGATTTATATCTTCAAACTCACTTAATGTACTATTCTTAAGAACAGCCTTAATTGTAGTTCTATTATTAATCTTAGTAAAAGCTCCTCTTGCTCTAAGTGGTGGCACTATTGTTCCAGCACCATTTATACATCCACCTTCACACATCATACCTTCTATAAAATTACCTTGTAATTTGCCCATTTTAGCAAGATTCATGGTTTTCTTACAATCTAATCCTGAAACTTGAACTGGTTTAAATTCTGCCTTACATCCACTATCAGATACATAGTTTTGTATAGCTGCTGTAAGTCCTCCAGCCATACCAAATCCTCTTCCAAATACTGAAGCATCATTAACATTTTCGTCTTCCATATCAAAAGGATTTACATCAAAGGCTTCAAATAAAGCTAATAACTCTTCAAATGTTAATACATAATCTACTGCCTCACTTACTCCTAATCTAACTGCTTCTCCTTTTTTAGCCGTGCATGGTCCAATAAATACTACCTTAGCATCTGGTTCTTTGCTCTTAATATATCTTGCAGTTGCTACCATAGGAGATACTGTTTTTGATATTCTATCTTTTTCACTTGGATTTGTCTTTTCTATAAAGCTTAGAAATCCTGGACAGCAAGAGTTAGTCATATACTTATCTCCTCTTTCCATTCTTTCTACAAATTCATTACTTTCATGAACTGTAACAGCATCAGCCCCTAAAGCTGCTTCAACCATATCTTCAAATCCTAAAGCTTTAAAAGCATTTCTTATCTTACCATAATTCATAGTTGGTCCAAATTGCCCTGTTATAGCTGGTGCTACTACTGCATACATCTTTCTATGTCTTCCCAGTCTCTTAGCAACAGGAACTATTAAACTCTTATCTGATATAGCTCCAAAAGGACATGATCTCATACAAGATCCACAGTTTACACATATCTCTTCCTTTATAATAGCTCTTCTATCTTCTTCATTTATATCTAAAGCACCTGTAGGACATGACTTCTTACATGGTCTCATAACTTCGGATATAGCATCATAAGGGCACTCCCTTTTACACATACCACATTCTTTACATAATTCTTGATTTATATATGCTCTTCCTGCAACTATATTTATCGCCCCAAAATTACAAGCTTCTTTACATCTATGAGCAAGACAGTTTCTACAAGAATCTGTAACATTAAATTTATCTATTGGACACCTATCACAAGCTGCTTCAATAATATATATAATTTGTTCATCCGGTCTTATGTCTATAAGTTCTGTGTCAAAATTATCCCCGTTTGCAAGGTAACCTGCAGCAAGCTTAGCTCTTTCTAGAACAATTGCTCTTTCTTTATATACACAACATCTATACTGTGCCTTATCACCTTTAATAACTTCATAAGGAACTTTTTCGATACTTTCTAAGGATATTTCATTCTTTTTGGCAAGTTTCGCTACTTCAGTTAATACTTCATGCTTAAGCTTTTTTAATTGGGTTTCAAACTGAAACATATAATCACTCCCTCTCATAAACCTTGTTAATTTTATTATACAATATTTCCCTATTTATTTCTATTTTTTTAATTTTCTGATAACTTTTGCAGTTGTCGAAATCATTGTAAATAATAACTTATAAATCACAACTTATTATTTTTAAAATAAAAAGTGGCAAGTTAAAGTTAAAATACTACACAGCTTCTTGATTTTTTTTAATCTAATTTAGCTGATTTAACTAATTAACTTGCCATCTATTACATTTAATTTATTCTTAAATTTAATTCATCTGTAACACTTTATGATTCTCAACAGCATAAATATAGTCATCTATATATTCACCTATTCTATCTTTAAGTAGATTTTCTACTGTTAACTCCATTTTTCCGCTTCTAATCTTCTTATATTGATTATGCATATATTGACTTACTAAAGTTAATGGAATATCAACTTGTTTTAAATTTTCTATCATTTTCTCTAAACTATAGTTAACTTCTTCTATCGGTAAGTAATATCTACATCTATCGGACAAACCATATATTCTATCAAATTTTATCTTTTCTTGAGTACCAGAGTAATGATTTTTCCAGTATCCATTATTCTTTACCATATTAAATTCTAATATTTCTCTAAACTTTGAAAGTTCAATATTAGCATTATATTTTAATAGTTCATTTTCCATTAAGTTTAATTCAAATGCTGCTTCTCTAAATCCGTAAGTTAATGCAGGTCCAACCTTTAAAATAATAAATCCATCTTCAACCATCTCATTTAAAGCTTCATCCGTTTGATAATCTGTTGAATGAGCTTCAAATACTAATTCTGGATAATCTTTTAAAGCTTCTGATAATTCTCTTGCTTTCTCTCTATCATATTTCCATACTTGCTCGCTACCAAACTCAACTCCTGGTTGGACAACAACTCCAACAACATATTGCCAAGCATCACCTACTCCATGACTTTCAAAGGCATTTTTAAATGTCTCTATTGTATTAACTAAGTTTTCTACCTTAGTTACTGCTATTCCTTCTTCCTCTTCTTCATCAGCTTGAGCTCCTCCAGGTATCGGTACTTCACTGCCTATAACATACACAGGATGTACACTTTCTGGCTTTTCATTTAAAAGTTCAGTATAAGAATCTTCTGCCACTTTACATAACGTTGCAGCTCTTTCTGCAATTAAATCATCTCCAAATACACCATTTTCAAAATCACCGATTATTGGCATGCTTGTATCTATATGAATTTTTGTAAATCCAGCTAATACATATTCTCTAATTAATGTTTTAGAGTTTTCCATAGCTTTTTCTTCACCTAATTTAGTCCATGTTAATGGTCCTAAATGATCCCCACCTAATATAATTCTATCCACAGGAAAATTATTTTCTTCAGCTAAATTGTGAATATATTTCATAAAATCTTTAGGAGTCATTCCTGTATATCCCCCAAATTGATCAACTTGATTTGCTGTAGATTCTATTAATAAGTGCATATCTTTATCTCTTAATCTATCCATAGCTGCCTCTATAACATACTTATTAGAAGAACACACTGAAAATATTCCTGCTTTTTCTCCACTTTTATACTTTGAAACTAATTCTTTAATAGGATGCATAATATAACCACCTCTCACATTTAATTAATATTTTATTTCTCAATCCCATATTTCTATAGGTAATTACCAGTTGTCGTATAGATTTACAATTCTATTTAGTTATCTCTTCTATAACCCATTTAATTAAAGATAACTAACTTTATTTTTATATACAAATCTCATTAAGTAAAATCTATATTATTATTTGTTTAATAATTGAACTCTATATTTGAACTTATCACCACGAGCTATCCCAATTGTATATTCTATTAAAGTATCATGATCGTAAGTAAATCTCTCTATTCTTAAACTAGGAGCCCCTTCAGGTATCTCTAAATATATGCTTTCTAATTTTTTAGTAATAATAGGTTCAAAATACTCCTCTGCTGAAGTAAGCTTTGCACTAAACTCATTTACAAGCACATCATACATAGGCATAATCTCTAATTTATCTTTACTTAGTCCAATAAATAAATTATATGGTAAATATGTTGTCTCATACATCATCGGTATATCATCAGCTTTTCTTATTCTAGTAATTTTATATACAAGCTCATAATCACTAATCTTAAACATACGACTAATCTTTTCTTCAGCCCTTATTATTTCAAATCCTACAACTTCTGAATTAGGTTTCTTTCCTAGTTTCTTCATCTCTTCAGTAAATGAATAAAAAGAAATTAGGTCCTGATTTAACCTTTTTGGTGATACGAAAGTACCCTTTCCATGAACTTTATATATATAACCTTCCTTTTCAAGTTGATCTAAAGCTTGGCGAACTGTAGTCCTACTAACATCATATATATCACATATCTCTCTTTCAGAAAGAATTTGCTCATGCTCTTCCATATTTTTTTCTATTTTTTCTACTAATATATTTACTAACTGTAAATATAGTGGTGTCTTTAAATTCTTATCTATACTATTCATTCTTATCTCCTAAACTGGTAATGACCACTTAATATTATTATAATTCTTTTCCTAATATATTCCAACTAGATTTTCTATTATCTAATAAACTTTTCAACGACCTTTTTAGATTCTTTTCTAATTGCAAACACTTAAACTTAAATATCTAAAAAATTTGTCTAAAGCTCAAAAAAATACAATATGTAATTATTAGACAACTTATTGCCCATAACTACATATTGTTAATTGTTTTTTATATGATTATAAATTTTAACTAGCAGTCTTATAGCTACTTCTAAAGAATAATTGATAATTTAAAATATTAATAATTGATATTATAACTAAGAACAATCCTGTAAATTCAATTGATATAACAACCATGCTAATCATATATAGAAGTAAACTAGCTAAAAATATTATTACTACATTCCATATTTTTATATTAGCTTGTTTTTTGCTTATTATCTCCATCATTTGAGCTTCTGATAAATCTTCATTACTATACTTTTTAGAAAGCATATTAGTTCCAATATTTGTGATAAGCTGTTTACTAACAAAATCACAAATAAAGATTATAAATAATCCTATAATTGATAGTAAGAAAATTTGATAATTACTTACATCTAAAGAAAGCATAACTGTCGATGCTTTAAATGTAGCAAATAAGCTCACTGGAAGCAATAATATTATAGGTAACATTACTAGACTAAACATAAATGTTATTTTTAAGTTTTCTTTAAAAGACTTTCCTTTGTTTATCGTAGCTGTCAAAATAAAAGAAAAAATTAAAATTACTAGTATTGCTATTAATGCTGTAATAATGTACTTCATCCCATATCCCCCCTTAAATTCATTAATCCCTTTTATACTTTATATAATGTATTAATTATATAACATAATTTATGTATTTGTATATTTTTTATAATTTTACCTAATTTTTTAATAATTATATGCAATAAAAAACCTCTTTTTTATATAGTTTGTTTAAATCTTTTATCAACATTATATAATTCTATATAAAAAAAGCAGCAATAGCTGCTTTTTTACCATTAACTTATACTATTTTAAAGTTTTATATTATTTTCTCTAGCATAATAGAAAAGGTATTGTTGTGCTAGGCCTGATAATTCACCGAACTTATCTCTTCCAAAAACTCTAATCTTGTTTAATGATACATCTGGAGCTAAATAAAAATGAATCATTGCTCTCTTAACCCAAACATCAACTGGGAATGCTGACTTCTTTGCCATTGAGAATAACATTATACAATCTGCCACTTTAGCACCTACTCCCATAAATTGTTGAAGAGCTACGTGACATTCATCGGTATTTAATGACTTTATATAATCTAAATTATAAATCTTTAATTCCTCATTATCTGGATTTTCTAATGCTTCATTAACTTTTCCTATAGTATCTAATATGTACTTACTTCTAAACGATGCGCCTGTATCTTTTATTTCTTCTAAAGTTGCATCTTTGATTTGTTCTGGAGTTGGGAATGCATAATAAGTATTTCCTTTATACTCAATTTTATCTCCCCATCTTTCAGAGATTTTCTTAATTGTCTTCATGATAGCCGGAATACTATTTCTTGCAGATACTATGAAACTTATTAACATTTCAAAAGGTTCTTGATTTAAAATTCTTATTCCATATCCAAATTCAACACTTTTTCTTAAAATTTCATCTTTCGCAAGTTCTTCTTTTAATTCAGAGTAATTTGTATTTAAATCTAAATAATCTTTCCATATCTCTTCGAAATCATTAAGATTCGTATTATATATAGTTACATCATCTCCATTTTGTACAATTTCAATAACTCTTCTGTATGCAACTACAATATAATTTGTATCAGATATCTTTTCCCATCTAAAACATTGTCCACACTCAAGTATTTGCTTTATATCAAAGTTTTTTACACCTTTTATCATTATAGAATTATCATCAATTTGTATTACTTCTTTATAATCCATAAAACACCTCTGTTTGTTTAAAATAAATTTATGGCTTACGCTATATATTTAATTTTATCTTTTCTTTATTCCTTAATTAATATTCATTATCTATTAATAGCATAATGCTCGCTATACTCTTTAACTATTTCATCTAAAACCTCTGCTGCAGTGATCATCATTTTGGTACATCTTGGTACACCTTGCTCATAATACTTATCTTTTAATGGTAAACAATCTAAAGAGCCCATTCTTTTATAGTATTCATTCATAAATTTAACTGTCATAGCTCTTACTTGCGGACTTTGATGTCCTCTTTCTGTAGTAAACATTATACCTAATGTTGCTATAGACCCAGTAATTGCACCACATATACTTCCAATAGCCATTCCACCACCAAATGATGCCATAGTCATTAAAGTTTGCTTAGATATATTTAAATCATATTCCTCATTTGCTGCAACAAGCATACATTCAGCACAATTCAAATCATATTCTTTATCATAATATTTAATCACTCTATCAACTAACATAAGCTTCTCCCTCCATACTTATTTAGCTTTTCTTACGTATAATAATTATTATATATTAAATTTTATTATTTAACAAAATATATTATTTTTTATACAAATTTTGATAAGAAATTATAAAATGCGAAACTCCAAAAATTATCATAATTCCAACAGCTATATAATTATTCATCCATAAAGATGCAAAAAT
>OLNJ01000445.1_pt1 | contig 35207 bp, 29 predicted proteins | sample 1672191 | NCBI WGS metagenome assembly OLNJ01 (sample SAMEA3136657, study PRJEB25190) | human gut metagenome | biome: human gut; feature: human-associated habitat; material: faeces | place: Austria | collected 2013
GTAGATAAGTTTAATAATTAATAGATAATAATTAATAATTATTTTAGAAATTTCTACTCAATTTATAAAATATACTAAAAAAATACTTAATGATATTATCTTTGATTATTAATTTAAAAGAGTTGCCAAACTAGCAACTCTTTTTACAGCATTATTATTCTACTACTATTTTATTGTAGTTTTTCTTTCCTCTTTTAATTAAAGCTTCACCATCTTTTAAGTCAGCTTCTGTTAACACTGTTGCAATATCAGTAACTTTTTCTCCATTTAAAGATAATCCACCTTGTTGAATAAGTCTTCTACCTTCTGCTTTTGATGGTACTATCTTAGTTTGAGCCATTATATCTAATATTGAAGTTCCTAGAAGTTCTCTTGATATTGTAACAGTTGGAACGTTACTCATATCAGCTCCACCTGCAAATAATGCTCTTGCTGCAGCTTGAGCTTTTGTAGCTTCTTCTTCTCCATGAACAAGCTTAGTAACTTCAAATGCTAATACTTCTTTAGCTTTATTTATTTCTGAACCTTCTAAAGCTCCTAATCTTCTTACTTCATCCATTGGTACAAATGTTAGTAACGCTAAACACTTTTCAACGTCTGCATCATCAACGTTTCTCCAGTATTGGTAGAAATCAAATGGTGATGTCTTGTTTGGATCTAACCATAAAGCTCCACCTACTGTTTTACCCATTTTTTGTCCTTGGCTATTAGTTAAAAGAGTACATGTCATAGCCATTGCTTGCTTTTGACTCTTTCTTCTTATAAGGTCAGCTCCAGCTAACATATTTGACCATTGGTCATCTCCACCAAGTTGCATTTTACATCCATACTTTTCACTTAATACGTAGAAGTCATATCCTTGCATTAACATATAGTTAAATTCTAAGAATGAAAGACCTTTTTCTAATCTTTGCTTAAAGCACTCAGCTGTTAACATTCTATTTACAGAGAAATGCATTCCAACTTCTCTTAAGAAATCAACATAATTTAAGTTAAGTAACCAATCAGCGTTGTTTACTAATATAGCTTTATCATCAGAGAAGTCTATAAACTTTTCCATTTGCTTCTTGATGCATGAAACATTATGAGCTATTTGTTCTTTAGTAAGCATTGATCTCATATCTGTCTTTCCTGATGGATCTCCAACCATAGCTGTTCCTCCACCGATTAAAGCTATTGGTCTATGTCCAGCTCTTTGCATATGAGCCATAAACATCATAGCTATGAAGTGACCTACATGTAAACTATCTGCAGTTGGGTCAAAACCTATATAAAAAGTAACTTTTTCCTTTTCTAATAATTCTCTAGTCTCATCTTCATGAGTAAATTGTTTTATATATCCACGATCTAGTAATTCGTCTAAAACATTAGCCATTACAGTAACCTCCTACGTTTTTCTCTATATACAGTATATCTATAAAAACTTTCTTTATCAAGAAACTTTTCAAAAAACACCATTCATCATTACACTACAATTATATAATTTCAAGTTAGCTTCACTCACTATTACATAAGCAATGTATCATTAATATAATCCCTACTAAAAGAGGAGTTGCACCTGCAACTCCTCTTTATTTGTATATATCAAGTTAGTTTTTCCGTATTTATGCTACATATTCCTTTATGCAATCTGGTACTTCTTCTGTACTATCTACATTTACATTAATATAAACGTTAATTCCAAATTTCTCAGTTATACCTGCAATCTTTTTAAATAACTCAGTAGATTCTTTCATAGTGCATTTAACTATATTTGATAAGCCATCGATATAGATATTTTCTATATCGTAATTAGATGATATTATTCCACAAAGCATCCCATAAAAACTATCACAATCACAAACTCTAAACTCATTAGTTTCTACAAATCTTATTCCAGTGTGTAATTGAAACATCGGTCTGCAGTCATCATCGATATAAACCGAATCTCCTTTTGATTCTAAATATTGATTATTAGCTAATTCTATTAATCTTTTAGTCTTTCCTGAACCTCTTCTTGCACAAAAAACTTGAATCATTGGAATCACTCCTTCTATTAAATTATCATAGATGTTTATACATCTAATTATTGACCTATTAAAATTTTTTATTACGTTTATTTATTAACTTTTCCTTAACACTATTGTTCGCAAATAATCTTTTATTATTCATCTTTATAGTATGGCAAAATCACTTTGAAACAATTTTCAACAACTGAATTTATTAGTTTCACTGACCCTCTTCCTTTAAATGCGTTTTTCATTCTTTTAATACCGAAGCCATCATTGGTAAAGGTATTATCTTTATCTAAAGATATTAGTTTTTCATATATCCACATATTCCTACTGTTATATTTTATATTCTTTCCTTTATTATTTTTAATAATCATTTGACCTGGGCTTAAAATAATAACTGATTTTTTAGTTACTATTACTTCTATCATCTTATTGAAAATAGAATACTCCCTATATAGTACTGCATTTTTTACTGCTTCCATAACAGCATCTATAGGATAACCCACTTTTAATATATTTCTTAATTCTTTCTCTGTTTCGTGGATTATGTTTAAAAGATTCCCACCTATAGTGATAACGTTATCTTTAGGATCGTTACTCTTGTCTACTATTTTCACCATGTTTTGTGGGATGCATATATTATTTATATCTGAAAATACTAATAATCCCCCTAGAGTACATCTATAAACTTTATTACTTGTATCTAAATATATAATACCTGCACTTTCTAAGAGATATTTTTCATTCTCTTTATTTATATATATTCCTTTACTTTGAAAATATTTACTTACTAACTCCATATTTAAAAAATCTATTGTACTTTTCATTATAGGACATGTTTCAACTATCAAAAGTAGATTTTCTTCAAATGCTGCTACTAATTCCTCTTTTCTCATAGTATCAGTTGTTGACCCTCTACGTATATTAAAGGCACCTGTCTCTCTAATCTGATAAGGTTTTTGTCCTCCATCATAAATGACTATTATTCCAACCTTCTTATCTTTCACATCTACTATCTCTACCATTATTGGTATAGGTGGTTCACATCTACTAGATACTATTTGTTGTATCTTCTCTTCATTTAAAGAATTTAAATCTTTAACACCAACAATCTCTCTACTTTTATCTTCTACACCAACTATGATATATCCTCTTCCCCCTCGAGAATTTGCTATTGCACATACATCTTTAGCAAGCTCTTTCTTACAAGACTCATAATCTAAATATAGTTCTCTCTTAAAATCTACTTTTATTCCTTCACCTTTTGCAATTATAGATAATAATTTTTTTTCTTCCATACTTAAGCCCCAAAATATTGGTATACTATATAATATTCATTTAATTGTAAAAATGCCCTACTTTCAATTAATATTTAATAAAGAATAATTAATAATTTATGAATAAAATTAGCAGTATTGCTTTTAACACACAAAAAAAGAAACTGCCTAAACAGTTTCTTCAATAATTCTTAACTTTTAACTCTTAAATAAATCAAAGGCTATTTCTTGTAACTCCTGTACCTTTGATAGTTACTTTTGTATTAACTTCTATATCAGTATACTTTAACGGATTAGCTATCTCACTCTTCGGATAGTAAACCTCTACCATTCTTTTTATATCAAATAAATCTAAGTCCTTATCCTTATATTTATTAAAAATAAACTTTGCATATTCATTTACAAAAGCTTCTTCATTTTTAGTTATATAATTTAACACATCACTATCTACTACAAATTGTTCCTGTGCTTCTGCAACAGATACATCAATACCTATATCCTTAACTAATATAAACTTACCTCCTTCATATTTAAGACTATCTTTCACATTACTATCTAAAATTTGAAGTGTAATAAATCCATCATCACTTTGTGGATTAGGTATTTCTAAGTTTCCTTGCTTAATATTACGAGTTAAAAGATTATATGCAACAACATCTTCTGCTGGCATATTTTCCACTAACCTATTATTTTTAAATACTGCTCCTTCACCAATCTCTACTTTTTCATCTATAGCATCTTTCTTTAATTTCATAGCAGATAACATTAATGTATTGCTTCCCATTAGAGTATTGCTTAAATAATAGTTTATATTAGATTTAATAAATTTAGCATCATTATTATCTGTTTTAACTAATTCATTTAAAAATAACCCTAAATACTCCTCATCACTAGATGTTATTTTTAAAAGTTCTTGCACATCCCCATAATATACAAATGCGCTACTCTTCATTTGAAATTCGTTATTGTCATTTATTAAATCTAAAAACTTCTTTATACCTTTTTGCGCTGCTCTCTCAGTAAATATATAAGCCTTAGTTTGACTATAATTTAGCTTATATCCTGATATCATATTTATGTTACTTAAAGCTTCAACTACTGTTTTTCCTTCACCCTTATAAATAATTCTTTTCCCTTTGTCTGAACTGTCATTAGTACTTCTATAAGGTTTTATACAATCTAAATAAATTATAGTTCTTCCTAATTCGTCAACATCGAATATAATACTTGTGCTAAAGGTTACTCTATTAATATCTCTATAGTTAAAACACCCAGTTAATAAAAGAGGCAAAACAATTATAATTAAAAGACTTACTGCACTAAATTTTCTAATCAATTTTTTCCCTCCTAAGTATAACCTTCTTTGATATCCTATCTAATCTACCTCTAAAAAGTACATCTTTAAAACTATACTGCTCTGTACTTCCCATTGGGAATAAAAATGGATATCCAACTGAATCTAATTCACATATTTGAATTATAAATATCAATGAACCTGCAAAAAATCCTGGTAATCCAAAAGCTGCACTAGCTAAAGATATTACTATTGACCAAAAAGATAACGCTCCATGTATCTTAGGGATTAAGAAATAACTTAAAGTACTAAGAGCTATTACAATTATAGTTATCCTTGAAGCTATTCCTGCTCCTACAGCCGCATCACCTAAAATAAGTGCAGATACTATGCTCATTGCACTACCTATTGGGTGTGGTAGCCTTAAACCTGCTTCCTTTATAAATTGGAATGCAAACATCATTACTAATACTTCTATAAATGTTGGTATAGGAACCCCTGCTCTAGATACAGCTAATCTAAAAATAAATAACGTTGGTATCATTGAAAAATGATATGTGATTATTGCTACATATAATCCTGGTAAAAATGCAGCTATAAAAAACGCTATCCATCTTAACACACGATTAAAATTTGTATAATACCTATTTAAATAATAATCATCAGGCATTTGAAAATTTTCTAAAAAGAAATATGGTACTGTAATAACAAACGGTGTTCCATCAACTATTATACCAATTCTTCCTTCTACTAGCTTTGCCGCTATTTCATCAGGCTTTTCAGTATAACCTACAGTATCAAAGAAAGATTTTTGCTTCTTTAAATTAGCTTCTATATAGTTTGTATCTAAAATGAATCTTAAATCTAAATTTTTTATTTTTTCTTTTATTGAGTTAACTAATTCATCTGGTGCTATTCCTTTAATATATGTTATCGCAACAGCTGTGTTAGATTCTTCTCCTAATACTACAGCTTCAAATTTAAGATTAGGATTTTTAAGTTTTCTCCTTATTAGTGCTACATTATCTACAATAAGCTCATTAAATCCTTCTTTTGGCCCTTTCAATACTGACTCTGTTTCCGGTATACCAATACCTCTTCTAGGAAAATTCTTAGCTTCGCAATATATTATTTCTTCAAAGTTTTCATATATTAAAATTGCGTCTCCTTGTAGTACATGCGATATTGCATCATCTACATCCTTTGCCAAGCCAGCCATGTTCATATCAAGGACCTTATCTAAAAGGTCTTGAGGTGTAGTTATTTTACTATCTTTTAACTTTCCAAAACCTCTTAATGGAAGTATTGTATATTCCATTAGCCAAGTTCCATTACATAAGTCATCAATAAAAATTAAAGTTGCATCACCTAATATAGTTTTAATATCTCTATATTTTACATCAAAACAACCTTCAAAATTGTCTTTAATTTTCTTTAGTTTATCCATCTTCATCACCTAAAGATATTATTCCTCTAGCTAGGTTTAATATTCATTTTTTAGCTAATAATAAATAGAGTAAACTTTATATATTGAAAAAGAGAGGTTAAATATGAGTAAATTATCAGCAAAACACTTTGTACTTTTTATATTTGGAGTGACTTTCATATCCTTTAAAACATATTCTTCATTATTTATAGCTGAAGGGGGAAGGGATACATGGATTTATACAATAATAGCATACATAGTCTTTTTAGCTTTTGCTATGTACTTAATTTATATTATGGACTCAAGAAAGACTTATGATTTAACTCAAATTTTCACCTTAGGACTTTCAAAAACACTAGGTAACATACTATTATTTATATTTTCTATAGGACTTTTTTTAGCTGCACTTGAATCTGCAACAGTAGAAGCAAATGCTATAAAAACAAACTTCTTTATAGAAACCCCAGTTTGGTATATATTAATTTTTTTCCTATTACCATCATTTTTTATAATAGGAAAGAAATTTACTACACTACTAATCTTTGTTATATTAACTTCTGGTTCCTTAATACTTAACTTTATAAACCTTTCACTAGTAACAGAAAAATATAAACATATGAAATATATACTACCTGTGTTTGGTAACGGAATTGGAATAGAACTTATAAATACCTCATTATTGATAATTGGCTCTCTTTCTGCTTTTGTAATTGCATTGCCATTTTTAAAATATTTAAATAAAAATAATAAATTAAAAAAACATAGTTTAATAACCTTAGCTATTGTTGGATTTATATGTGTATATTCTATTATTGGAACTCTTGCTACCTTTGGTCCATTAAGAGCTAGCAATATCTTTTACCCTGAATATGTTCAAAGTCAACTTGTACAAATTGGTGGATTCTTAGAATTCGGAGAATTTTTCTTTGTATTTCAAACTGTAATCGGAATGTTTGTTAAATACATAATTGCTACATGTGGTATCTACCTAATTTACGAAAAGCAAATAAAAAGCAGAAAAGCTTTTATAACTATATATTCAATAGCTATATTTATATTTGCTTGCTTTTTATCCCGAAATAATTACACATTATTTAATGTATTAAAATATTATCAATACATTAACCTTGTAACCTTTGTATTAGTACCACTTATAGCATTTTTATCTTTCCAAATAAATGTGCATAAAATAGCTAAAAAATAATTAAAAATACCATATGTATTTTAATTGCATTTATACCATATTATGCTATAATGATAGTGTAATCAAAAATTTGGAAATTCTCTTATAATAAGATAACGTAGTCTTTACCCTTTAAATTCATTTGGGGTGTATAGGTAATTATGTAATTATGGAGATTAACCCAAAGAATTTCTAGGAGGTATTTTAAAATGGAAGATAAGAAGATTATCTGTAAAGATTGTGGAAAGGAATTTGTTTTCACAGTTGGAGAACAAGAATTCTACAAAGAAAAGGGATTTGAAAATGATCCAGTTAGATGTCCTGAATGTAGAAAAGCTAGAAAAGCTCAAAGACCTAACAGAGAAAGAAGATAATTGCATAAAATAAGCCCTAACCTTAATTGGTTAGGGTTTTTTATTATAACAATCTCTCAACTATTTTCTTTACTGATTCAAGCTCTTCAAGATTATCAATCTCAAAAATATCATCTTCATCTATTATATTTACATAAACATCAAGCTTATCTAAATTATCTTTAACTATATCATCCCAATATAAATCGCTGAAGTCTCCTTCTTCTATAACTTTTTCTAATTCCTCTGCTATAGCTTTTCCATCTTCTACACTCCAGTAAGATACTCCACTTAGAATATAACCTTCACCACTTATTATATCTATGCTTTGTACTTTTTTATTATCGTTAAAATTTAATCTCCATTCATTTTTAACATCTTTTTTGTAGGCAGTGAAATAAGTTGAATCTATAACGTTATTATCTATAAAATTTCTATTTATGTATACATCTGCATCTATAACATAAGAGTCTGCTAAATAGTCTTTAACTAAATACATAGTGTATACATTATTGTATACATTGTATTTATCATTATAAACTAACTTTACACCATACTTCTCTTTAAGATATTCAAATTTTTCATTTAGATATCCTGTTACTACTATTATTTCATTTATTCCTTTCTCCTTTAGAAACTCCACTTGTCTTTCTAATAGCGGCTTTTTATTTACCTCTATTAGAGATTTAGGTGTATCTAATGTTAATGGTCTTAATCTTGTTCCCATTCCTGCTGCTAATAAAATAGCTCTCATAATAATTATCTCCTCTTCAATCTATACATTTCCCTTTGTGGTTTTTTTCACCTTAAAAACTTCAAAAATTTCTTTTATATTGCCTGCTGCCATTACAGACCCAAGCATAATACATATACAACATACTATCATCTTTAAATCTAAAGCATTTTTTAATAATATAAATCCAAATATTATAGACCATGCTGAATAAGTTATATTTAAAGCCATAGCCTTTGTAGCTCCAATCTTATGAATTCCTTTATAATAGAATACATATGAGGCCGTTCCTGCTAAAGCTGTTAAAATTATAATAGCTGTTGCTGTTGTTGGAACTACTGACATAGTAAACTTAATACCTTTTACTATCGGTATTATAATTAATCCATAGGTAATTGCAGAAGTTAATTGCCTTATCTGTAGTGATTGCTCTGGTGTTATTTCATCTTCTTTCATTCCATATGCACAAATTACAGCTTCTGATGCCCAGCCTACAACACAAAGTATTGCAAAAGCAAATCCTAGGAGCATATTATTTACTTCTCCTCCTGGAGCATATCCTAAAGCTATAATTCCAGATATACTTATAAATAATCCTAATATTGATATTGGCTTCATCTTTTCCTTCAAGAAAATGTAAGATAATAAAGCTCCTACAGCTGGATATAATGAAGATATTATTGCAGTATATGCTGGTCCTATATACTTAATAGCTAAAAGGTACCCTGTCATTCCTACAGGACCACCTAAAAGTGCTCCTAAAACTATATACCTTCCACTTCTAGTCTTTGCTGCTTTAACTGTCTTTTTTATTCCTCTTTTAAACATCATATATATAGCCATCCATATAGATGAAAATATATCATGTAAAAAAGTACTTACAAAAGGAGCTAAAAATATAGCCTGCTCACTAGAAACAAATTGAGACATACTTAGTGCTATTCCTAATAATACTGTATCTACTCCCCATAATACTCCTGATAATAACCCATAAATCATAACTTTACCTCAATTCCTTAAATAATAAATCTAAATTAGATTTAGCTCTGTTAAATCTGTCTACTCCATAGCTTCCGAAATCATCACCTTCTGCTTCCTTAACCAAAGTCCATACTGCCCATAAAAAGTCTTGGCATATTTTATTCATTAATATTCTTAATCTGCCTTCTCTTCCTGGATTCCCATTAAAGTATAAATTTAAAAATAACTCTTCTTCATCGCTTGTAAAATTACATTCAATAGAATGAGCTGCTAAATCCCACATCTCATCATTTAATCCACTATATTCCCAGTCTATTAAATAAAGTCTTCCATTTATATCTTTTATGAAGTTTTCTGGAACCGTATCATTATGTGATGGTACTAATACCGAACCATGTTCTTTCATTAATTTTTCTAATTCAAAGAACTGTTCTCTTGTTTCTTTATATCCCTCATAATACTGTACAGTATTATCCTTTAATATTTCCTCATATTTTATCAATTCTTCAAACGGATTAAATCTATTAGTCATTTTCATATCTGAACTATGAAGTTCTCTTAAAATAGTAGTAACCAACTTCATATTTTCCTCTTTTTTTGCAGATGCGCCAGTTAATGTTTCTGCTCCTTCTATAAATTTAGTTATTTTTATACCACTATCTTGATTAAAATATAAAGTCTCAGCATTATATCCAAGAATAGATGCTAACTTAGAGTTCTCCATTTCATTGTGTCTACTTATCATTTCTTCTGTTCCTAATCCTGGAACTCTTAAAATATAGCTTTCTCCATTTATTAAAACTTTATAGTTCTTATTAGTCATTCCTCCTGCTGGAATAACATCATTAATATTATTTTTATCCATATCTAATACAGAAGAAACTATATTCTTTATTGTATCTTTTTCAAACTCTAAATCTTTTCTCTTTATTCTTGGGTATAAATAAGATTTAATATAGTTATATTGCTTCTCATTATCTATTTCTCCCCATAATAAATCATCTATCTTTAAACAGTAAACTTTATAATTCCTAGCCATATCTAAAAGCATATATTCATAATTTAAATATGGATTAATATTTTTTTGATATTCTTTAAGCATCATATTAAATAACTTAAATGAAATCTTACTTAGACCAATCATCTCTCCATCAATTCTATTAAACTGATGAACATCCTTTGCCATTTTAAATAAACAATTATTTTCTAACTGAACAAAAGCCTCATCTCCCGACCCACTTTCATTAGTTATCAATAAACAATCTCTATTAATATGATTCAATACTTGTGGAATAGCTATATTCTCGAGAATTAAATCATTTTCTATTAATATGAAATCATCCGTAATATATCCCTCTGCCATAGAAAGAGATTTCATTGTTCCAGTCCATTTATATTTATCATTCTTGACTAAAATAACTCCACTTTCATTTTTTAATTTTTCTTCAAATGCTTTACTATTATATCCAGTTATAATTACAATTTTATTTATTCCCCACTCTTTTAATACTTTAATATGCCTTTCTATTACTAGCATGTTATCTATTTCTAGTAATCCTATTGGAACATCAAATACAGTTTTCCCAGCTGCAAGAATAACAGCCTGTTTAACCTGATACTTTTCATCTTTATTTATTATTAATTTAGTCTCTTTCAATTCTTTTAATTCATTTATTAGTTCTTCATTGCCTTTTTCTGTTATTACATATCTATTGTCGTTTCCTTCACTAATCCTCTCTATTAATCCATTATCGATGGCATCCTTTATTAAACTATTAGCTTTACCTAAAGATACTCCAATTTCCTTAGCTAGTTGTCTTTGATTGATACTTGGTTTTTCACTTAATATCTTTATTACTATATACTTTTCATCCATACCTCTTCCCCCTTGTTCATTTTTTGAACTAATTATATATTAATATATTTTTACAATATATTCAAGTATTTTTAATTTGCTTTATATTAACCATTTTTTCTACTATTAGGAAGTAATAAGTTTTACTCTTAAACTCTATTAGTATTATTCTAACAGTTAACATAATTTTATAATAATATAAAAAACCATATAAACAGAAACTCCAATCAGTATCTGCCTATATGGCTTTTTATTAACTTTACTTTATTCTTTATTATCAGATACAGCTACTTCTGCATCTTTTTGTTGATTATATGTTGGAACAATTTCATGAAGCTTCTCTCTAAGCATCACTTTGTTTCCACTTTCAGCAATCTTCATTATTTCATCAATCTTTAATTTAAGAATATCTAAATCAAAAGTTGAAGGTTTCCCTATAAATATCTTTTTATGCTTTGTTTCTGTAAGACCTTCTTCACTCATTAACAATTCTTCATAAAGCTTTTCACCTGGTCTTAATCCAGTAACCTTTATTTCTATATCTTTACCTGGTTCATAACCTGATAACTTAATTAAATTAACAGCAAGGTCATAAATCTTAACAGGTTTACCCATATCTAATATAAATATTTCTCCACCTTTTGCATAAGCTCCTGCTTGAAGAACTAATTGCGCTGCTTCAGGTATTAACATGAAATAACGTATTATATCAGGATGAGTAAGAGTTACAGGGCCACCCTCTGATATTTGCTTTTGAAATAATGGAATAACTGATCCATTGCTTCCTAAAACATTACCAAATCTAACAGCAACAAAGTCTGTTTTACTTCTTGCATTTAAAGCTTGAACTATCATTTCACAGAATCTCTTAGTTGCTCCCATTACATTAGTTGGATTAACTGCCTTATCAGTGGATATTAATACAAACTTATCACATCCATATTTATCTGCACATTCTCCAACATTTAAAGTTCCTTTAACATTGTTCTTTATAGCTTCACTAGGGTTAAATTCCATTAGAGGTACATGCTTATGAGCAGCTGCATGGAATACAACATTTGGTCTATATTCGGCAAATATTTCTTCCAACTTCTTCTTATCTCTTACAGATGCAATAAGTACATCTTTATCAAGTTCTGGCATGTTTCTACTTAATTCATTTTGTAAATCATAAACAGAATTTTCGTATATATCAAGTATAACAAGCTTTCTAGGCTTGAAAGTTGCTATCTGTCTGCAAAGTTCAGATCCTATTGATCCACCTCCACCAGTAACTAATATAACTTTATCTTTAATATATTCATTTATTCCTTCTTTATCTAAGACAATTTCATCTCTTCCTAATAAATCCTTAAGATCAATATCTCTAACATGTCTTAAATCTATTTGCTCATCAATAGTTTCATAAAAGCTTGGAACTATCTTAACTTTAGCTTTACTTTCCTTACATATATCTAATATCTCACTTTTTGTTTTGGCATCTAAAGATGGCATAGCAAAAAATATAGTTTTTACTCTATTATCCTTAACAGCTTCTACTATTATATTTTTATTACCAATTACCTTTACGCCTTTTATATACTTACCTTTTTTATTAGGATTATCATCAATTAATCCAATAATTTTATACTTTTTATCAGTTGCTCTTCTAAGCTCTTCAATAAGTAAGCTTCCACAAGCTCCTGCTCCATAAATAAGGACTCTTTCTCCATTACCTAAATATATGTTTCCATATAAAGATATTCTTCTAATAAATCTATAAGAAAGTCTTATTCCTAATACAAACGCTGTTATAAAAAAGCAAGATAATATCGTAACTACTCTTGGGATTCTAAATGGCATAAACTCTAAAATTACAAAGTTTATTAATCCTGCAATAAAACACCCTGCAATTCCAAGAATAACTTCATCTATACCTGCTATTCTCCAAATACTTCTATACATCTTAAACAATGCTAGTATTCCGATATAAGAAATCAATATTAATGGTAAATACGTAACATATATATCATTATAAAGTTCATTATAAATTGATCCTAATCTTATATAAAAGCTTATCATATAAGCGATATTAATTAAAATAACATCCATTATTACTAACATAAAAACTTTTAATTTACTATTATTATGTTCCATAATTATTTTCCTTTCACAAAAAGTTTATGTTTTAAATATCAATATACAGATTATATCATATTGAAATATTAAATCAAATATTTATCTATTTTGCTTTTATTATAAACTTCTCTCTATATAACCTTTATTTTCTTCATATCTAGCAAATTTATCTATTTCATTGACATAAAATTATGCAAATTCTATAATTATAATTATGTAAATCATTTTCTAAAATATTGAAATGAGGTGTTTCCATTGGAAAATAATATAGAAAATAAAAAAGTCATATTTAGTGGAATTAAACCATCTGGTGACTTAACTTTAGGTAATTATCTTGGCGCAATTAAAAATTGGGTTAAATTACAAGATCAGTATGATTGTTATTATTGTGTTGTGGATTTACATGCTATCACAGTTAGACAAGAGCCAAAAGATTTAAGAAAAAGAACACTTGAAGTATTAGCAATATATATAGCTTCTGGTATTGATCCTGACAAAAATACTTTATTTATTCAATCTCATGTTCCAGCTCATTGCGAAGCTTCTTGGCTTTTAACATGTAATAGCTATATGGGTGAATTAAGTAGAATGACTCAATATAAAGATAAATCTCAAAAAATGGGTGAATCTATTGGTTCTGGGTTATTTAATTATCCAGTATTAATGGCTGCAGATATATTACTATACAACTCAAATCTTGTTCCTGTTGGAAAAGATCAGATGCAGCACTTAGAGTTAGCTAGGGATCTAGCAACAAGATTTAATAATACTTATAGTCCTACATTCACAATTCCCGATGGATATGTTCCTAAAGAAGGCGCAAAAATTATGGACTTACAGGATCCATCTAAAAAAATGTCAAAATCAGAAGAAAATCCAAATTGCTATATATTAATAATGGATCCCCCTGAAGTTATAAGAAAAAAGATTTCTAGAGCAGTTACGGATAGTATAGGTATAATAAAATACACAGATAATCAACCTGGTGTTAAAAATCTAATAAATATTATTTGCGCTATTAAAAATATAACTCCAGATGAAGTAGTAGAAAGCTATACTGGAAAAGGATATGCCGACTTAAAGAAGGATGTTGCGGATATAATAATAGAAGAGTTAACTCCAGTTCAGGAAAAAGTAAAATCCCTTTTATCTGATAAAAAGTATTTAGAAGATATTTATAAAACTGGTGCACAAAAAGCAAACTATTCAGCAAATAAAGTTCTTAGAAAAATGCAAAAGAAGATTGGTTTAATACCAAGATAGTTATAATAATAAGTAATCAATCTTTATTAATTAGATTGATTACTTATTCATTGAAAGGTGACTCTTATGAAAACATATAAAAAAATATTTAATATATTATTGTTACTTTATGTTATTACTTATCCTATTCTATCTACATATGGTTTATATAGTTCTGATATAATTTTATATTCACTTATACTATTACAAATATTTGGTTTTCTATTTATCTTCGAAGAAAGAAAGTCTATTTATACTATTATAAAAGGTATAACTAAAGATAAGTTGTTTTTGACACTTATTTTACTAAATCTATTAATGTATTTATCTACCATTGTATCTTTAGATATGAGAGTAACAATAACAAATAGTATTAGATTTACAATGTATATTTTTGTTTTTTACTCTATTTCATATAAAGTCAAAGATAAATTTGGAAAAATTATTTTTAATTCATTTATTTCTGTGGCAATCCTTTCCGGATTATATACAGTTGTACAATTATTATACACTAAATACTTAGGATATAAAATAGATAAGACTATAAGAATGCCTTCATTCTTAGAAAATCCAAATAACCTAGGTGCTTATAGTATATTAATATTCTTTATAGTTGTAATGCTCTTAATTTCTACAAAAAAAATAAAATATAAACTTTTTTATGGTGTATGTTCACTTTTATTATTGATAAATATAATGTTTTCACAATCAAGAAATGCATTAATTGCACTTATAATAGGAATTTTTATTATTGCCATTTTATATGATAAAAGATTTCTTATATTATCCTTTATTTTCCCAATAATATTTTTTATAATCCCTGCAATTCGTGCCAGAATTTTTCAGATTTTTGATATGTCGCAAAATAGCTCAAGATTTAATATATGGGATGTTGCCATTTCAATTATAAGAGATAATCCTATTTGTGGAGTTGGTTATGAAAACTTTAGCATTCAATATCCAAGATATATATCAACTAATCCTAATCTAATTGTTAGTGACGGTTATTTACCACTACATCCACATAATGTTTTTCTTAAGATGCAAGCTGAACTTGGAATTATAGGTACAATAATATTTATAGGTTTTGTAATTGTTACAATAATAACTCTCTATAAATTGATTAAATATACAAGTGATACTATCCATCGTTCAGTTATGATAGGTATTTTAGCAAGTTATTTAACATTCTTATTTATGAATCTATTGGACTGTTACTTTAATACTCCTAAAGTGATAACAACAATGTTTATTATCTTAGCATTCGCAAATCATTATAAACTTAATTCAATTAGTTCAAAAAAAAATATATAAAGTATTATAACTACAAATAATGCGAAGCAATATTCTTCACTGAAAAATATTGCTTCGCATTATTTTTTATCTTTATTCAAAATATAATTATTTAGATACATACTGTATCCTAAACATATCCAAAAAATTGTTGCTGCAAAAGAGTTTTGATAAAATATCTCGGTTAAAAACATACTAGTTATTAATAAAACTCCTATAATTACAGAAATAATATTTGTAGTATAAAAATCTTTATTATATTTATCACCTTTAAAGAATACCTTAACTGCTCCATAAGCTAGTGATATTATTAATACACACATTATAATAACTGCTATAATACCACCACTTAATAACATATGTATAAATCCATTATGAACAGTTTTTTTAGCTAAGGAAGATCCTGGTGTTAATTCATTAGCTTTAACAGGTATATTTCTATCACCAAATCCAAAAACAGGTGAAAACCTACCTAATCTTAAGCCATCTTTCCATAAAACCATTCTTCCATTAGATGAAGTTAAGTCATTTCTTTCTATATCAATACTCTCGCTTTCATTCCCTACTTCATCTTTTAATTTATTTATAGAGTTTGGAATAATAGATAACACTTTTCTAGTTGGCGCTTCAGATATTAGTAATAATCCAGATACAACAATTGATATAAGAATTGCTGTGCACCTTCTCAATATGTCTTTAGTAATTTTATTTCTTAATAGGTAATCAAGTAGTAGATATCCTAATACTATACTGCTAAATAAAAAACCTATCATTCCTCCTCTTGATGCTGTTAATATCATAAAAATATATTGTATTACAATATTAGATATTATAAAACTTAAACTTTTATATTTTTTATTTATTAATACAATTACTGAAGCTAACATTGAAATTATAGATATTACAGCTGCTTGATTTGGATCAACATATATTCCCCAAAGTCTTGCATAATAATATCCTATAGGAATAACTGCTCCGTCAACCCTTTTAACCCAATACACTATATTTAGTAAAAATATAATTAAAGAAGTTAATGATAATATAATTGTTAAAACTATAATTAACTTGCTTATTTTAATTATATCTGAATCAACTTCATCTTTACTTTTCCATGACTCACTCCTAAACAACACAAACATCATAATTATTTGCCATATTAAAGTCTTTGTATTTCCTATTAAATTTGAATTACTATTTATAAAAATAGTAATAATATATGATATTAAAAAAGCATATATAGAAAACTGTGTAACTTTATTTATATATCCTCTCTTATCAAATATATTCTTTAATACCAATACTCCTCCCCAAAGTATTATAGGTAAAGAGAAATAACCTGTTATATATTGTCCAAATGTTAGTGAATGAAGTAATGTCCAAAGAATAAATACTAACTTATAATAAATACTATCTTTAAAATTTTTCAAATTCAATACCCTATTGATGACATTCATCCATATACTCCTTTAATTTATAAAATTGTGAGTTTACTAACTAAAGACAACTAAATAAACTTAGTTGTCCTTGCTGATTTTAGTTCTCATATTTAAAAGCTTTGAAGTCTGAGATACTCCAATAATTTTTAAGGCTACCCTTACCATTGAAGCTTTTTTGCTTTTAATTCCTTCTAATAAGTATTTATTTGCTTTTAATTCAGCAATTAAATCTTTTCTAGCAATTCCTTTATACATAGCACATTCATTTAATGCTGCAATATAATTATGAGCTATACGTGTTCTAAGAAAGTTTTTAATATCTTGTGAATAATTATTGTTTCTAATTCTATCATAAATACATTTACTAATAATAATCTTATCTAATACTTTTTTACTATTTAACATTCCAGTTATAGATTCTGGATTTCCTACTCTATAATTATATAGTGGATTCATTATTGTTGTAAAACTTTTTGCTGAACATAAAATTCTTGGAGTCCAATCCTCATCTTCATGATATATTCCCTCAGTAAAAAATATATCGTTATTAATTATAAGCTCTCGCTTAGCAATAAATCTTACCGCAGCATAGCTTACATCCCCTAAATTTTCAACGTATTTATATGGTTTAATTGTTAAATCATCCTCTTTTTTGAACCCCTGATAAAAAGAAATATTTCCATCTGGTGACACTTTTTTATAATTTCCTATTATTATATCTTTATCTTCTTTAATTTTATTTAGAATTACTTCTATACTATCATTTTCTATATAATCATCACTATCTATAAACCATATGTATTCCCCTCTAGCTAATCTCAATCCAGTATTTCTAGCTGCTGATAAACCACCATTTTCCCTATGCTTAACACTTATATATTCATATTCTTTTGAATACTTATCACAGATTTCTCCACTATTATCTTTAGAACCATCATCTACTAAAATAACTTCTATCCCATCCCTATAGGCAAATATAATACTTTGTATGCATTCGTCTAAATATTTTTCAACGTTATATACTGGTACTATAATAGAAAGCTTAATATTACTATTCATATTTCCTCCATATAAATTATCTATTATATTGTTTTAAACTATTACTTAGTATAGATATATATCCTAAGAATACCCAATAAGTTGTTGCTATAAATGAATTTTGATAGAAAATTTCTGTTAAGAACATAGATGCTATCAATAAAGATACAATTAATAATGAAATAATACTAAATATATAATAATTCTGCTTATATCTATTTTTCCCAAAGAAAATTACAATTGCTTTTATAGCAATTATTCCTATAAATATCATCATTATTATTGTTGCCATCAATCCACCAGATAATAACATATGGATAAATCCATTATGAACATATTGTTTTTCTAATGAAGATCCTGGTGTTAATTCTGCAGCTTTTAAAGGTATATTCCTATCTCCAAATCCAAATATAGGTGAAAATTTACTTAATCTTAGTCCATCTTTCCATAAAGTTAATCTTCCATTTGATGATGTTGCATCAGGTCTTTCAACCGTTACATTACCTAAATGCTCTCCACTCTGTATCCCCGTTGTTTGATGTATATATTGCTGTGTCTTAACAGTAGCTTTTGGAATATAGCTTAATAGCTTTCTTGATCCATCAAAACTTATTACAATTCCAGCAGTAATTATTATACCTATTATTAAAGATATAATAGCTCTTATAGCATCATTTCTAAAACTATTTCTTAATATATAATCAAATAATAAATATCCTAATCCTATTAAAACAAATATTAAGGCTATTTCGCCTCCTCTTGAACCAGTTAAAATTATAAATATATATTGAATAATAATACTAATTGTAAGAAATATCTTATTAAATACTTTTCTTTGAACAATTAATACTACCGAAAGAATTAACGCTATTAACGCAACACTACTAGCTTGATTCGGATCAACATAAATTCCCCATAACCTCGCAGCGTAATATCCTTGTGGAATTAACTTTCCATCAACTCTTTCTGTAAAATATGAAATATCTAAACAGAACATTACTATAGCTGATATAGAAATAATAAATATTATAACAACTAGAACCTTAGATATAATATTAATATCTCTATAAACCTTCTTATCTTTATCTGAGTATTCAGTTATAAATAGTACTAATGTCATTATAGAAGCCCAAATTAATGTTTTAGTATTTCCAACTAAATTTAAGTTTCTATTAAATATAATAGTTATAACATAAGAAGCTAAAAATGCATAAATTAGATACATAAGTATTTTAGATATTCTAGCTTTATCATTAAATATATTTCTTATAAGTAATATACCACCCCATAATAATACTATAGGAGATAAATACCCTGTATATCTTTGTCCAAAACTAAAGTTATGTACTAGTGCCCATAATAAAAAGAAAATTTTAAAATAAACACTATCTCTTAATATTCCTATATTATAAATATCCTTTATTTTATTCATATGTTTACTCTCCTCTTTAGACTTATCTATATAATAAATTCCTATATTTAACTTTAATAATATACATCATTCTACTAATAATTAAAACTATTGAAGGATACTTTAATGATAGTTTTAATAGTCTCATCATTAAGCTTAAATTATTTGTTGAAGTAATAATATTATTGTATTTGTAAATTGAGTTCTTCAAGTATCTAATTTTCTCTTTATGAGTTAAATTACATCCATTATTGTTTAAGTCTATAAAACACGAATACATCCATTTTATAAATAAATTATTTAATTCTATATATTCATTTTTATTTAATCCACTTAATTTAAAATACTCTACACTTTTTTTATACATTAAATGCATTAAATCTAGCTTATTTTCTCTAAATCTAAACGTAAGATTATTTTCTATTTTCATCCAATAGTGATAATAACATTTATTACTAAATATAACTTTATCACAATACCTCAAATACATTAAATTAAATATTAAATCTTCTCCTAAGCTAATATCTTTATCCATAAAAATATTATTATCAGTTATTATACTTCTTTTATATAACTTATTTATTGGAGAATTTATATATGTTCCATTTAATCTATTTAAAACATTTATAGCAATATTCTTTTTATCTTTGGCTTCACAATAATCAAAAGTTTGTATGCTAGTATTTATATTTCCATCTCTCTCAATATCTAAATATAAACCTGTAATAACCATATCTACATTATGTTCTTCTAATAATTTCAAAGTATCTTTCAACATATTTTCATCAATAAAATCATCTGAATCAACAAACTGTATATATTCACCTTTTGCATTTCTAATTCCAATATTTCTACTCTCTGATACCCCATAATTCTTATTATCTATAAAAATTATTCTACTGTCGTTCTCAGCATATTTTCTAATAATTTCTGCGCTACCATCACTAGAACCATCATTTATAACAATCACTTCTAATTCTTTATAACTTTGATTTAATATGCTTTCTATACATCTCCCAATATACTTTTCAGTATTGTAAACAGGAACTATTACACTTATCTTTGGCATTTCACTCTCACCCCATATAAAATATGATCGACTATTTATTTCTTATTTAAATCAAATTCTTTTATATTTTTTATTATCATATATCCTGAAATCCCTAGAATTATTAGGATTATTCCCCATCTTACAAAGAAATTATTAATAAATATATAGGTAATTAAACTTGTAATAGCTATTGCTCCTATTCCTATTAAATTAAATGTAAATGGAAAATCTGTATGTTTATACTTAACTTTTACTAAAATAAAATGCATAAAGAATAATACTATATATGCACATAATGTAGACACAGCTGCTGCATACATTCCATACTTAGGTATAAATAACCAATTTATAGCTACATTTATAATCGCAGCTGTTATAGTTCCCACTGCAATAAATTTAGTTTGTTTTATATAAAATTGATAATTTGCTGGGAATGTATATAAAAACACAAAATAGTATCCTGCTATTATTATTGGTAATAAAGCCATTCCACTCCAATATTCTTTTGGTGAAAATAACCTTAGTATATCTGGAGACCCCAAGATAAACATTATAGTTAACGCTGTAAATACAGCTATATAAATTGCAGATACCTTTTTCATTTCTTTTTTATTTCCTGATTTTAAAGTATCATAATACCAAGGTACCCATGCACTATTAAGTGCTAGTTGTATTGTATTTATTAAAGCTCCAATAGTGTATGTAAACCCATATATACCAACTACGGCTTCTGTAGTAACTTTTTGTAGCATTAACTTATCAGCTTGATTTAATATTAAGTGAGATAAATTATGAAAAATTAGTGGTAATGCTATTGGTAAACAGAATTTCCAATGCTTTAAGCTAACAAGCTTCTTACCTTTTCTCATAATTCCTATATAAAGTATTATTCCCACAGATACAGTTGCAATTGCACCACCAAATATTCTTCCTGCATACTTATCACTATCCATAGAAAGTATTAAAACAATTGATAAAACAATATTTATTACTGTAGTAACTGCTGAAGTAAATAGATATGCCTTATGATTTCTTTCAAAAGTAAATACTGAGGTTACAAAGCTTATTACAAAAGAGAAGAAACTTTCAAATAATAAAACTATTATTATAGGTACACTAAGTCCTAATAATGATTCTAGTCCATTTCTAAATATTAAAGTACTAATTCCAATAAAAAAGAAACTTATAGTACCTAGAAATAAAGTACTAGATAAATACTCTTCATACTCTTCTTTGCTCAAATTAGCTTTTGCACTTCCTATTGTCCCATTTATTCCTATACCTATTACTATTGCAAATATAGCGCTCCATGTTGAATAAATAGTAATTATACCAAATTCATTTGTTGTTAATAAATTCGTAAATATTGGTGTTGTAAAGAAATTTACACCTTTCAAAATAAATGTACCTATTGTGTACCATATAGCTGAATTTAACAACGTGTTACCTTTTAGCCATTCTTTTACTCTCATTTTTACTCTCCTAATTTAATCTTAAATAAAAGGCTGTTGCAAAATTTAGTGCACAGCCTCTCTTTTACTTTTATTAATTACAATCTATATACATTAAAATTCAACCTTAATTATTATAATTTTAATAGCACTATAACTTTAGATAATAATATTATTCCTTAAGTATGTATAACTTATTATATTATTTTAAAATTCCCTGCCTCTTCAACTCATCTTTTATCTGAGTTGTTGAAACACCTTCTGTTCTTGGCAGATACACAACTTCACAGTAATCCTTTAAAAAGTCAAACTTTCCTTCCCAGTCATCTCCCATAACAAATACATCTATATTATGTTCTTTTACATCTTCTATTTTCTGTTCCCAAGTATTTTCTGGAATTACTTCATCTACATATCTTATAGCTTCAACCATAAGCTTTCTTTCCTCATAACTAAAATAAGCCTTTTTATTTTTAAGCTTATTAAATTCATCACTTGAAATTGCAACTACTAAATAATCTCCTAATTCTCTAGCTCTTTTTAATATATTTATATGACCATAGTGTAATAAATCAAAAGTACCGTAAGTTATAACCTTTTTCATCTAGTTAACACCTCTTTAATTTTTTATTATGTAAATGACCTTACATATTGTTTTCTATCCAATCTACTACTCTGCTACTTGCATTTCCATCATCTACGCAACCTTGCTCTTTTAAAAACTTATCAACCTTATCTAAATATATTTCTTTATCAAACCCTTCAATGTTTTTAATAATTTCTTCTTTTGACTTCGAAATTAGAAAAGGTAACTTTTCTAATTCAAAATAAAAACCTCTATCATCTCTATAATTTCTTATATCACTAGCATATATAAAGCATGGCTTTTTAGTTAGCATAAAGTCAAACATAGATGAAGAGTAGTCAGTTATTAATATATCTGTAGCGACTAATAACTCCTGCATATCTGGATAGAATGATGCATTTAATACGTTATCAGAATTAAAGTTTAACTCTGTTGATTTATGAAAAACATTTGGGTGAAGCCTTATTAGCATAACATATTTTTCAGAAAATCTTTTATTAAATTCTTGTACGCACTTTTCATAATCAAATTTATAGACCTCTATATTATTGTCTTTTCTAAAGGTCGGTGCATACATAATAATTTTTTTGTCACTCTCAATATTAAAGAAGGATTTAACCTTTTTTGAAGTTTCTTTAATATTATTAAAGAGTAAATCATTCCTTGGTACTCCACACTCTAACACTTCTCCATCATACCAAAAAGCATTTCTATACATATTCGTGTTAAACTTAGAATTAGATATAAAAATATCTGCATTTTCAGAGTCTTTTTTTGCATACTTTACATAACTCTTATTTAATGCATACTCGGCATCCTTTTCTATCTTCTTAAGAGCTATTCCTCCATGCCACGTCTGGATATATAACTGATTTTTCCTTTTTCTAGTATAATAGTTTTTTCTTGAGTTATCAATCCATATTTTAGCTGTAGCTAACTCTTTTATAGCGTCAAATGTTCCATACTTAACCAATCTTATCTCTGTAGGAAATTCTCCACTTTTTTTCATATCGCTAACAAGCCAAACTATATCATAATCAAGTTTTCTCTTTATGCATTCCATTGCTATATACTTAGCATTATCAGAAAACCCTCTTCCATAATAACTACAAATAACTATCTTATTTTCACTTATTGGAGATATGGAAGACATCATCCAATAAATTCTATTTATTGTATTATCGTATGCCCATTTAGAGCCATCAATTATCATTTCAGCAATTTTAGAAATTCCTTTATTCCTCTTTATGAGGTTTTTTAGCTTACTCATATCACTCCTCCTAGAGCTCTCTGTTTATGCTATTATCTATAAAGATACCAATATTAATTTATTATACGTTTAAGCTATAACTATTGTCAAGAAACCTCAGTTATTATGGATTCTCTCCTAACATTGGATAGTATAATTATAAAAAGCCTAGAGAGTTTTATCAACTATCTCTAAGCTTTAATGATATGATTAAACCTATTCTCAAAATAAACTTAAGGTTTAATTTATATTATTCCTTAAATACAACCTTTTTATATAAAATAAAATTCCAACAAGTAATTAATATCATTGATATAAACTTAGCTACAATACTTTTAACTCCTACATTAGATAAAATCACAATAAACTGAGAAGAAAAAGTTATATTAAAAATAAATAAACCTATATATAAAACTAAGCTCTTAATAGATCTTGTTTGTGATTTAAAAGCCCAAAATTTATTTAATAAATAATTAATAATTGTAGAGATAATTACTGATGAAATATTTGATATAAATATACTCATTCCTATAATCTGAAAAATAGTAAATAACATTAATTCACAAAGAGCACTTGTACCTCCAATAATTATATATTTACTAAATTGAATAATGTTACTTTTACCTTCAATAATCTTTTTTAACATTTTACTCTCTCCCTATTTATCGTATAAGTTACATTAATTCTAAAACCCTTTCTAACAATAAAAAGCTCCTATTATTAATCTAAACTACTTTTAACTATATATATCGGCCTATTCTTTGTTTCAGTAAATGTTCTAGCAACATATTGACCTAATATTCCCATAAAAAACATTTGTAATCCAGATGTTAATAATATTACACATATAAGTGTTGGAAATCCTGCAACAGCTTCTCCGAATATAAGAGTCTTTATTACTATTATTATCATATAAATGAATGCTATCATACAAAGAATTATTCCAGTAAAAGATGAAATTTTTAATGGTAAATCTGAAAAAGATATTATTCCATTTAATGCATATGTGAATAACTTCCAAAAACTCCATTTAGATTCACCGCTATTTCTATCTTCTACTTCATATTCAATATAATGAGTCTTAAACCCAACCCAGGAAAATATTCCTTTAGAAAATCTACAACGTTCTGGTAGCTGAATAATTGAATCAACAACATTTCTCCTAAGAGTTCTAAAATCACTTGCTGATTTTACAAACTCAATCTCTGAAATACGATTAATTAAATTATAAAAACTATTTTTAAAAAATGTTAGTACTTTACCTTCTTTACGCATTTGTTGATAAGCTGCAACCATATCATAATCTTTATTGCTTTCTAAAAATTCAATCATTTTTGTTAAATATTTAGGATTTTGTTGTAAATCTGCATCTATTATGCTTACATAATCACCAACACTTTTTTTCAGCCCTGCTAATAATGCTGCTTCCTTACCAAAATTTCTTGAAAAGTTAATAACCTTAACGTGTTTTTTATCCTCATTATAAATCTGTTCTAATTTATAAAATGTATTATCAGAACTTCCATCATTAATAAATATTAATTCTATGTTATCCCAAAAATTTATCATTGTTTTCTTAATAGTATTATAAAAAATATCTAAATTATTTTCCTCATTAAAGCAAGGAACCACTATAGATATCACCATAATATTCACCTCTTTTTTAGCTACTAAATTATTAATTAGATAGTCTATACTACTTATGGTAATTTAAACTTAATTTCTTATTCCAACCTTACAAATATTTTGCCATTTATAATTTTTATTGAGTTTCCATTAGGGTACTTATCCATTTCTTCTATAGCTTCTTTATTTTCTATATAAATTTCACTATTAGTGTCAATTTCCTCATATGAATATCCAAGATAATTTGAAATAGTTTGAGCTCGTGAATAAGAATAAGTATTTAAATGTGAAGAATTCCCACCATATCTAAATCCTAGATCAGACCACCTAGATTTAAATGTTTTATCCGAAATTACTCTACCAACAAAATATATATCCATATCTTGATTATAATTATCTATTGATTTTATTCTAGTATACATAGTTTCATAATAATTCTCTAAAATTCTATTTTCATAATATACTGCTCTATAGTTTACATTACTTTGCCAAGAATAATTTAATATAGCCACTAAAATAATTACTATTCCTAAAAAGTTTAATAATTTATTAATATACGAAGATGAATTAATTTCTAAGTTATAATCACTTGTAATAATGGCTAAATAAAATATACAAACAAATGCCATTTGCATCAGCGTATATATTCGTCCATTTGGAACTAATATTACTATAGAATCTATAGATATTGGTAATATTATTAATAATACTAATACTAATCCTATTAAACTTAAATTTTTCTTTTGAAAATTCTTTTTAGTTATCAATAAAAAATTAACAAATGTAATTATATACATACCCAAAAACGAATATCTTATTATTCTTGTTCCATTTATTTCGTTATAATTACTAAAAGGCATTTTAATTAATGTTTTATATATATTTTTTATTTGTTCTGGCAATAACGTTAAATCTATTTTTCCCATTTCATCTATTCCCTCATAGGAACTAAGACTTATGTTATTTGTAAATAAAAAATATTCTAAAAACAATCTATATAATACATATCCTACCAGTAAAGCTGAAAAGAATTTAATTCCCTTTAAAACTACTTCTTTAAATGTAAACTTTTGATTTATACACATTTTTATTAGTATTATCACAAATATAGATGCAGTTAATGGATAATACCCTTGATAAATCCCTAATGAAAATGCAAATAAAAATGTACCTAAAAAATACCCTATAATTTTATATTTATAAATAAGGTAAATTCCTAGAACAGCAAAAAATATAGCTAATGCATAATATCCTACTGTAAACGTAAATAGCATCGTACTTGCTATAGCAGGAAAAACTACAGTAATTCCACCTATTAAGATACAATTCCATTTGTTTTTTATATCAAAAATTTTAATTATTATACATGATGTAACTGCTAATGTTAACACAGAAAATAGTCCAATAAATATTGGCACATTATAATTTCCCCATATTTCTCCTACAAAGTTTCCAAACTCCTGTAAAAACCATCTTCCACTACTCGTTCCTGTTCCATATCCCCAAGGTGTCATAGCAATATTATCAAAAATATTTAAATTATTTGTGAATAGATATATATATGAAAGTATTCCAAAAAATATTGATGATAAAAAACAAGCAACTGTATTTTTATTACTTACAAAAGAATTTAATTCACAAATAAAAGTTTTTATTTTAAATTCTAGTTTATTTATCATTTTTTCCTCCTAAATTTAATTTCTATAAGCTTTTAAGTAATTTCTTTAAATTCAATTTATATTCTGTAAATTAAGTAATCCTAGTAAATCTCTTTAAAAAAGCTTTACTAGGATGTTTAAAACTATTTTTGAAGCTTATAAAAGATGTAAAACCTTTTAGGTTTCTCTTTAAACTAATTATTTTATTATTGGGTAGTTGAATTTCTTATTTTTTCTTATCCAAAACGGTAATTTTATTAACCCATATAGAGTTCCCCATCCGTATGATATATGAAGCAAAAAGAATATTATAGGTAATAATAAATATGAAATATGTTTTTTCTCTTTTAAAATAGAGAAGATAGTATTAACTATATTAAAAGCAAAATAAACTACTAACAATAATACTAATGGTAGTGAACTAATTGTAAAACTTCCAATTACAGTTACTATAAGTGCTAATACAAATAATAACGGAATAAAGTGATATATTGAGAAACACTTAGGCGATACCCCCATAGTTAATCCTATCCAATAACCATTTAAGTATTTTTGTTTCATCATCTTTGATAAACTATTTCTAGCATGATGATAAGATTTTATAGTTGGATCTAATAAAAACTTATATCCTGCTTCCTTCATTCTATAATGCATCTCATTATCTTCAGTTCTGGCTAATCTTTCATCATAGCCACCAACTTTTTTAAATGTCTCTCTTGAATAAGCAGCATGAGCAAGCGTACTTACATACTCTTCAGTTTCTTGTCTTCTATAGCTGGCTATACCACTTCCAAAGATAGATTTTTCAGCTATAAGAAGAGTCTTCTGCCAAGAATTATCTTCATCTATTATACTTATTCTATGTCCTCCAACAACCTTTTCACCAGCTGCTATTCTCTTAACATTCTTACTTATAAAATCTATAGGTAATGATGAGTGAGCATCTACTCTTAATATTATATCACCAGTACTTTCCTCTAAAGCAACATTCCACCCACAAGGTAATATCTTCTTTGGATTGTCTAATACGCTTATTTTTGAAAAGCTCTTAGATGAATTTTTAAACTTCATCATTACATCTTTTGTATTATCACTTGAATTGCTATCAACTAAAATTATCTCTATATCATCATGGTTATAATCCTGCTTTTCAAGGTCTTTCAAAAGATTTTCTAGTTTATTTCCTGCATTATATGCTACAACTATAAAAGAAACCTTCATCTGTTTTTCCCCTCTCTACTAACTGTCTGCTGAATTTGAGCTACGGTTTTCACCTAACCCTAAAACAGCTCCAACAGTTCTTAACATAATTTTAAAATCATATAAAGCTGTAAAATGCTTAATATAATTCAAATTATATTTCATCTTTAAAGGTAATACCTTATAAATATAATCATTATCAACATTGCTGCTATTGTCTAGTATCTTTTCTTCATCTTTAAACTCTATACTAGCTTCTGATGTTACTCCAGCAGGTAATAATAATGTTGCTATCATTTCATTAGTATACTCCTTAACAAACTTTGGAACTTCTGGTCTAGTTCCTACAAAGCTTAAATCACCTTTTAAGATATTAATTATTTGAGGTAGTTCATCCAATCTATATTTTCTCAAAAACCTTCCTACCTTTGTAACTCTAGGATCATTTTTAGATGTAACTTGAGTTCCTAATTTTTCAGCATTTACAACCATAGTTCTAAACTTTAATATTTTAAATTCTCTTCCGTATTGAGTCACTCGTACTTGCTTAAATAATGCAGGTCCTTCAGACTCACTCTTAATAATTATAGCTAATACAGCCATTATAGGTAAAAGTACTATAGTTCCAATAGCTCCGCCAACAATGTCAAAAAGCCTTTTTAAAATTAATTGACCTTTTCTTTCTGATAGAATATCATAATATTCCTTTACCTCTGGATTTTTCATAAATTCAGGCAAGCTGTCGTATTTTTTCAATGACATATTCTATCCTCTTTCTACTTCATTAAATTTATCTATAACATATTTTACTTGCTCTTCAGTCATAACACTATTTAGAGGTAATGTTATTTCATTTTTATACATGTCATAAGCATTTGGATAGTCTTCCATTTTAAATCCTAAGTTTTTATATGCAGTTAGCATTGGTAATGGCTTATAATGTACATTAGTAGCTATACCAAATTCGGCTATCTTTCTAATAAATTCATTTCTATATTCTACATCTTTTCCTAATAATCTAAGTAAGTATAAATGTCCACTTGAATTTTTGTCATTATCATAATGATTTAAAACAGCAACATTAGGATTATTTTCAAAAGCTTTATTATACATCTCTATAAGCTTTCTTCTATAAGCTAATATATCTCCATATCTAGATAATTGAGCAAGACCTATAGCTGCATTTATATCAGTCATATTACATTTATAAGCAGGCTCTAAAATATCATACTCCCATGCTCCTACTTTATTTTTAGATAAAGCATCCTTTGTTTGACCATGTAAAGATAATATCATATATTTTCTATAAATTTCTTCATTATCTATACCTTTAATATTTCTCCAAGTAACCGCTCCACCTTCAGATGTTGTAAGATTTTTTACTGCATGAAAAGAAAAGCTAGTAAAGTCAGCTACTTCTCCACTCATCTTACCTCTGTAGTTAGCTCCAAAAGAATGTGCTCCATCAGCTAAAACAACTACTCTTCCAATAGCTTCTTGAATCTCATTATTTGCTTTAAATAAATGCTTTTTACTATTTACTACTTGGAATAATTTATCATAATCACACATTACTCCAGCTAAATCTACTGGAATAATAGCTTTTGTTCTCTCATTTATTAAACTTCCTAAATTTTCATAGTCCATCTCAAAAGAATCTTTTGCAGTATCCACTAATACTATCTTTGCCCCAACATGATGGATAACACTAGCTGATGCAGTATAAGTATAAGCACAGGTTATTACTTCATCGCCTTCTTTTATACCTAACAATCTCAGTGTCATTTCCATTGCGGCAGTAGCAGAATTTAAACAAACAGCCTTTTCAGTATTACAATACTGTGCAATTTTATCTTCAAATTCCTTTGTTTTAGGTCCTGTTGTTATCCAACCAGATTTTAATACTTCAACTACATTGTCTATCTCTAATTGAGTTATATCCGGTGGTGAAAAAGGTACGTTCATAATATTTCCTCCTATATTATTGATTAATTAAATAATCTATAATATTTTATTATTCAAATTAATTACTATATTAAATACTTTTATTTTAGTATTAAAACCGTACTTTTACAATATGTAGTTTGAAAATATACTGTAAATATTGAATATACCTTTAATAATTTATATATCTATCCTATATTCTATATATGATTTTTCAAAATCCACTATAATATCTCCATGTCCACACCTTTCTGACTCCTCAGGAAGCTTATTGTAATCTCCATAAATATAACTTAAATATTGGTGATACTCCTTAGGTATTGGTATACTAACGTTTTCAAAGTCTATATTTATACTCTCTTTAAATATTTCCTTTTTATATACTCTTCTATCATAAGGTCCTGTTAATATTTCTCCACAATAATCACAATTATTAAAATCATATTTATTAATTTCTCTAGCGAGATATTTCTTGAATTTATTTACAGTTCTATTTCCAATTAATCTTTTTCTAAGAAAGCCCTTAATACTACTAGTTAAAAATCTATTAATTATTTCTCCTTTATTACTCCTATCATTTGGACTAATATATAATACATATGGAATATAACATAGCCCCTTATATATATTAATTAATATCTTTTGTTTTATTTTAGATAACTTTAAATTTGGAATTGGCGTGATGGGGAATATATCCATACATATTCCATAATGACACTTCATATGCATTAAATTCTTATCCATAGATGTAGTATTATTTAATCTTATTTTGCTATATGGATTCCAATAATACTTATCTGTTTCTGAGTTTTGCAAAAAAAACCTTTCATCAAGCTCATTTTTACATACCTCTTCAAACCTTTTAAAATCATTCCACCTCATAGATATATCTATATCATCATCCCAAGGAATAAAACCACCATGCCTAATTGCACCTAGAGCCGTTCCCCATGTTGCAAAATATTCTATATTATATTTTTTACAAATTATATCTATTTCCTTATATATTTCCAACTGTGTATATTGTAATCTTTTCAAGTCAAAATCTCTTTCCATAACTATAAACTACTCCTTTAATATATTACTATCTATAAAATTACTATATTAATATGAAGTTAGTCTGTATATAATGTGCATTAGCCCTGCAGTTAAAAATTGGAAATACGTTCAAAGAATATTATCTTAAACTATTATTATTTATTTTATGTTAGTTTTATATATCTCATATGATTTATCAAAGTCTACTATAGTATCACCATGTCCACCTCTTTGTGATTCATCAGGCATCTTCATATAATCACCATAACATTGACTTAGATACTTATCATACTCTTTAGGAATAGGTATCTTAACATTTTCAAAAGGTACTAAAATACTCTCATCGAAAATTTCTTTCTTATATATCCCAGTATTTCCAGCTTCAGAAAATATCTCTTCATAATATTCAGATTTATTAAGATCATACTTAGTTATTTCCTTTAACAAATATCTTTTTATACCTGTAATTCCTTTGTTAGGTATAAGCCATTTCTTTAAAGCTTCTAACATTCCCTTAGGAATTATTCTTATTATCTTTGCAACTTTAGAATCTTCATTTGGATTTACATATAATATATATGGAATAAATCCCAACCAAATATAAATAGACCTATATGTCTTTTGCTTAAATCTTGATAATTTTGAATTAGGTACCGCTACTATCGGAAAGATATCCATACATATACCCCAATGACATTTTAAGTGAGTTAATCTTTTATCCATAGAGGTTGTATTATTTATTCTCAATTTATTGTACGGATTCCAAAAGTATTTATCCGTCTCAGCATTTTGTAAAAAGAATTTTTTATCTAATTCACTTTTACAAACTTCCTCAAATTTTACATAATCATCCCATTTCATAGATATATCAATATCATCATCCCATGGAATAAAGCCTTTATGTCTAATAGCTCCTAGGGCTGTTCCCCATGTTCCAAAATATTCTATATTATATTTCCTACAAATACGATCTATTTCTTTAAGTATTTCTAACTGTGTATTTTGTAATCTCTTCAAATCAAAATCTCTCACTTTTTAAAACTCCTTATACTTAAATATATTTCATTAACTATTTCACATTATATTACAATATTTATAATAGTAAAATATATTTTAAAAATAGTTTATTATATATTAATTCTTATAAGTAATTGATAAAAATAAAATTCAAATATATTATTTAACAAATAAAAAAGGTGGATTATCCACCTTTTTATTATCCTCTCCAAGAACCATCAGCTTCTAAGAAATATTGCTTTCCATCAACAGTAATCCATCCAGTAGCCATAACTCCATTAGAATATAGGTAATACCAAGTTCCATTTACTAATGTCCATCCTGTTGCCATGCTTCCACTACTTGGGTACATATAATACCATTCATCTCCAACCAATGTCCATCCTGACGCCATACTTCCACTACTTGGATACATATAGTACCATTTACCACCATCAGAAACCCAGCCATACATAGTTTCTCCATTATTATCTAAGTAATACCATTTACTATCTGCTAAAGTCCATCCTGTTGCCATTGATCCACTACTTGGATACATATAGTACCATTTTCCATCAACTAATGTCCATCCTGTTACCATAATGCCTGTTGTTGTATCAAAATAATACCAATATCCATCAATAAATTTCCACCCTTTACATACAGCACCGTTTCCATCGTAATAGTGCCACTTATTATCAATAATTTCCCATTGATTTATAAATCTTGGAACTACCTCAAATTTACCAGTATTAATAAAACTAATATTATTAGCCTTTATATATGCTCTATTAGCCCATTCATAACTACCATGGAATGTTACTAAGTTTCCATTTGAATCATAAATAGATGTATTTCTTTCTGGATATATCTCTAATGTATTTACACCATTAATAACCTTTTGTGTTTTATTAGTTACAATTGCAGTTGTGCCTGGATATCCTCCATAACCACTAACTGAGCCATTAACTTTATAAAGTAAATTATTATTATAATCTCTTACTTCATTATCTCCAGTAAACATTATAATTTGATAAGCATTAAAATCCTTCAAATTATTTATATTCTCTCCAGATAAATACATATCAGCTCTGAATGCATAAGAAGCTGCTTTTTCTCCCCAGAAAGGATCTGATGCATATTTTATATTAGCACCCATATTTTTATTACCTAAGAATCCACCAAAATATCTCCAGTCAGATGGATCAGCATATCCTTTTGAAATATAATAATTACAAAACTCTATTATGCTATCTCCAACAGTCTTAAAATAGTTAGCAGATTGACCTGGACTTGAGTCAACAGCATTCATACCAAAAATATTATTTTTTGTATGAGCTATACTAGATTCACCCCATCTTGATTCATTAATACCTACACCTAACGCAAGTAATGCATTTACTCCATAAGAGTTTTGTGCATTAATAAACGCATCTCCTGTACCTCTTAATTTACTTGTACTACTAGTATTAGCTTCAATAAATCTATTAAGATCATTTGCTGTATACATAGTTTTACTTCTAAAAGGTAAATAATTATAGTAGTTATAATATGCATTATTTGCATTTATAGAATTATTTTTATGTCCTGCTTGTAAGTCACTTATAAGAACATCTAATCCAGCTGCAATGTTACTGCCATTATAGAAATATATTCCATCATAACTTAAATATCTAACACCTTCTTGTAGATATTCTGGTGAAGGACCTATCTTTAGGGTAGTTCCTCTTTGACTTCCAGCTCTTAAATCACTTGAAATAAAGTGATATAATATTCCACCTTCAACTTTATAATAACTAGGATTAGTAACTTGATTTATCGGAACTAATACTAAGTCATAGTTTCCAGATGATACATTTTTGTTAATCCAAGCTTCATGTCCACTTACTTGAATTTTAGCAGAAATATCATTAAACTCAATTACTGGAACATCATCTACATATCCTTGGTTAATGTAATTATAGGAATTCTTTAAACCTGGATCAGTATAGAGAGTTGTATTTTTATCAAAACTTGGATAAGATTGTCCATTTATATGTTTCCATATTCTACCCATAGTTCTAGTAGAATAAACAACTTGTCCCTCTCTGTTGATTACTGTAGGCAAAACCATATCATTACTATATGGTACTGGTGAGTTTTCAGCTACTAGTTTAGCTTCCTCAAAACTATCACTTGAACCAATATATGTATAGCTACCATCACTATGAGCTAATGCTATCTCATATTCATCATTTGTTTTCTTTTTTAAAGATGTTGATTCAATTAAAGTAGGATATTTAAGATTAAATTCTTCTCTTTCAAACATCTCAACTGAATAAATAGCTCTAGCAACATTACCTTCGACTACTTCATATTTTTCTCCCACACTTACTTCGTTTGTAATATCTGCCCCTTCATTAAGTTCACTTTCATCTATTGAATTTAATTCATTTTCAGTGGATTCTGATTCTATTGTTTCTGAAGTTGAAGGTTCAGTTACAATCTTATCTTCTGTATTATCGTTCTTATCAATTGACTCCTCTTTTACTTCTAATTGCCCATCTTCAATAATGATTTCTTCCTTATTATCATTGCTTGCCTCAACAGTTTGTCCTCCAAAGTCATTTATTAACTCAGTCGCTGCTGTTGCAAAAGATGGAAATAAAAGCATCATAGAAAGCGTTAATGATAATAACGATTTTACACTTTTCTTCATGTAATCCCCCCTTATTACAATTTTCGATCTGTTAAGTTATATGAACATTGCTCTTCTCAGCCCAAGGAAATACAAT